>Ga0102926_1000053_pt1 | contig 53072 bp, 89 predicted proteins | sample SalPonR1_A_D2_MG_FD_78173 | JGI IMG/M metagenome (GOLD analysis project Ga0102926, IMG submission 78173) | Salt pond soil microbial communities from South San Francisco under conditions of wetland restoration - Salt Pond MetaG R1_A_D2_MG | ecosystem: Environmental > Aquatic > Marine > Intertidal...
CTATTAGCGTTTCGAAGATCCGAAAGTTCGGCTGCCTGCTCCTGCATTTTTTCCTGGGTGTGATTATAATAAAGATAAAACAAGCCGCCCATTGCAAGAATAATTACACTGGCGCCGGCGGCAACCTTACCAGTCAAACCAAAACTAAGCATTACTTTCTCCCTACGACAACCGACCTATTGTCGTCATTGTGTGTGATGAAATAGTATCTGTCAATAGCAGAAACATCCCATCCTTCACCGAGCATAGAACGAAGAATAGTCAAGGCGGATGACGTAGCCATCACATCAAGGTACGATTCTGTAAGCTGCAATTTTTCAGTAAGCTCTTCAGCATCTCCGAAATCTATAAAATCGAGAATAACCTTTTGCCCAGATCGTTCGAACGTAATCACACCTTCTTCAATTGTTAGCCCGGACAGGTCGCTATTTTGAAAATATTCTTCGGTGGTGAGACTAAATTCGGACCGCGGAACATAATTTTCTTGTCTTGTAATAACAAGCTCTTGAACTTCTTTAGATTTGAGAGGATATTTCTTATCAGACAGATATGGCTTAACACGCCAATCCATCTCACCGGTGACTCTTTCAACATCGTCGACCAGCTTATAAAGTCTTGTCCAGAAATTAGGTTGGCGCTTAAACTCTACAAAAACAACATAGTTGCCATGACGATCGGGATTAGGGCTTACTTCACTATCTAAAAACTCGACAACGCCTTTATCGATAAAATCGTCGAGATCATAAGCAGGAAGTTCGTCGCGACAATAAAAAGCCACAACAATTACTTCTTCCACAGTACCAATCTTAGGTTCAAACTCATCAATACTGATAAGCGGAAGTACCAAGTTCTTCAGATCTTTATTTTTAATGCCCATAGTTTATAGCATTCCTTCATTATTTTCTTCGTCGTCGGTACCAAGATCTTCGCCGCCGGCGTCCTCATCTTCAGTTTCTTCTACTCCGGTCATTTCCGAATCCCAAGCCGCAGTAATATCCTCGATATCAACTTCTTCATCTTCAAATTCTAGAATGCCATCATAGGCATCGTCGATGAATTTACGTGGCATGTTGATTGTTACCAACCAGACTGGTATACGCTTATGCTTTGCTTTCTTTGGTTGTGAAGTCTCATCGCCCTCAGTCTGAGATGGGTCGAGAACACGCTGGGTCTCAATGAACACATCTTCTCCAAAGTATACCTTACAGCCGTATTTGACAAGACGAAGAGCACCTTGAGGGTCTGGCATGTTCTTTTTCGGATACATCCACGTTGTCTTGAACCAATATCTATCAATATCTGGACCTTCGACCAATTCTCCAGTTATCCAATTTTCGTAGGCATAAAGACTAACATGGTCCAGAATTTTTTCAAACTCTAATAGCATATCAAGAGCAGTGGTTTTTCCACTGATTCTGCGTATCAAAGCAAGGACATCATTTACACGTTTTGGCATGGGTTACTCCATCTTTATACTATTTATCTAAGATGATGTAATTTATAGATTATCTTCTTTCGGTACTACTTGGTACCGCGGATTACGGCGCCCGCGCCGGGGTAATCGTCCGTAACGTCGGAAACTTCATCAGCCCAACCTGGGGCCGTACCTACAGTAATATCACCTATTTGATTCATTGCGACCGACCAACCAAATGTTCGACCACTGTCATACTCAAATACATAAGTTGCTCCGTCTCGTGCTTCGATAGGATTAGGAATTACCTCTGTTTCCGTCCATGTACCACCTATATTCTTAATAATATATAACACCCCTCGAACAGATCCCGATACTCCGGGTTGCGGATCAACAGGGTCGGTTTTGTTTGCATAGGCGATGACTTCACCAGATCCACATATGGCGCAACCATGGTATTCGCCATTGGTCTCACTAGCTATTGTGGTCCTTGTAAATGTGCCATTGTCATTATCTTCCCATACATAAACTGCTGGAGTTCCCGCAGCCCATTTAGTTCCGACAATTGTTCTTCCATCGTCGCTAATAGCAACATCAACATATTGCCAATATCCACCAGGAAATGGAAGTTGCGCATATCTTTCCATTTTTTCTGTCCCCGCATTCCAACGATAAACAATAAACGTGGTCTGATTACTAATCTCATCTGTGTCAATAAACCAGAGAGCCGTTACCAGTGTGTCACCATCACGAGATATTGCCATCGTATGACCTTCACCGAACGCATCAGTCTGGGTGGGTAGGGCAGTATTATTTAATACCTGTACATGCGTCCAGGTTCCTGCAACATTTTTAAATGAGTGAACGAATCCCTGTGTCACAACCGATGCTTGATACGGTTCATTAGGTGAGCCTATAAATAGGAATGATCCTGGGCCGCCATCTCCACGAAGTGCTACCGAATGTCCGAATCCTTCATTATTTGAGCCGGCATCTGCCCAACCAACGCCGCCGTTAACCGGTTCCGTGGCGGCGGTTGTAATCTTGCCAACCTGCACATAGTTATCCCCCACCTTTTCAAAAAGGAAAACGGCACCGCTGGTAATTCCGGTTTCTACGAAATCCGGAGCACCAACCGCAATAAATGTCCCATTAGAGTTGGGTGCGAGCAGACGTGTGTGATACTGAACGAAATTGGAGCCTCCTCCATACCGCACACCGCCAAAGTTTGCGTCTTTTGTTCCTTGGGTAACGTCTACATGCGAGAATGTTGTAAGAAGTGTATATTCATCGTTGGCTCGTTGCCATACGGTAACGTGCCCGTCGTAATTGGTCCCGGGAGCCGGTGTTGGGTCATTATCCACAGCACTACCATCTGGCACACCGACGAACAACAAACTACCGTCGTCTGTCATTGCGGTTGTCCACCCTGATGAATTTCCAAAATTAGCATCCAGAGGATGTTGTTCAAAGTATATACTACTCTCTGCGTCCCATGTGGTAAGGTCACCGCACCCAATGCTTTCTTCTGGTGTTTTAATACCTAATATAGGTTGTCGGAATGGTTCTGGCTCTATTGCGCCTGTACTTGTTGTTATTTTTCCAGTACGATCATCAATAATGATTCGAACCCCAGGGGAGTTTAATTTTTTCATTTCTAGTCTTTCCTATCTCTCTCTTATTTATCTTAGATAATGAAATTTATAGACTACTCCAAAGAAGAGGATAAATAATGTTATGCTTAAATCCTATGTTACAACAGATTGGACTAAGGAAGTTTTGAAAGAAATGTCCGACAAAAACACCCTTCCAATTGACCATGTAAATTATCTAGCATATTTGGCCAACAATAATATAAAACCTAATGTAATTTATGACATAGGATCAGCGGTCAAACATTGGACTAATGTCGCTCGACAAATATGGCCAACGGCTCAATATTACTTATTCGAAGGCACACGGGCAATGGAATGTCTTTATGAGAACGAGAATTATAATATAGATGTGTTGTCTAATGAAGAAAAAATTGTTGACTTTTACGAACACCCATATAATCCTGGAGGTAATTCTTTATATAAAGAAAATGTCGAGTATTGTATCATTACCAATGAAATTTATACACCGGCTTATACCTTTCAAAGGCATACAAAAAGACTAGATCGAGTAGTTGCAGAGCGCATGTTTCCTACTCCCGACTTTATGAAGATTGATGTGCAAGGCGCAGAACTGGAGATACTAAGGGGAGCAGGTGACCTTTTAAAGACCCTAGATCATCTTATCGTTGAGATATCGAAAGTGGAATATAATTTAGGTTCTCCGAAACCTGAAACAGTAATAGCAGGTTTAGAAGAATTGGGATTTGTTCCGAAAAAAATGTTCTTCGCCGAGAATGAGATTGATGGCGATTGCCACTTCGTTCGAAAGACCTAGCCCTTATCAGTCCATTTGTCTTTAAGATAGGAAACGAACTCTTCAATATGCTTTAGCTTCTCTTTGCGCATGATCTTAATAATGTGGGCTACGCCTGTCTCGGGCTGTGTTTTATTATTATGAATATCGTTAGCAAGTCGTTTCCAAGAATCGCCACGGTAGTCTTGATGCACAATCAAATCTCTAGTCTGTTTGGCCTCCTTACTGAGCTGTGATAGATCATCCTTGTAATACAGCTCTAGCCACGGTCGCAGCCATCTTTTCCTATCCGTCAGATACGGTCGAGAAACCGCCGTAGATTTTGCCTGCATCGTATACGCCGAGAGCGGTTCCGCCTTCTTCTTATTCTGTAGCAGCCACGCCTTATAGTCAGTGTAGAAATAGAACGGTATCCCGCGTGCCTTACATGCCAATGCTAGTTTACGATAACGGACCGCTCGCGGCCCTTCTGGATTAGATTGAGAGAAGCGGTCCGTGTGAAAAGTGTGGACCTCTTTGATATAACGGCTCGCTGGCTCGATATATGGCGTCTCAGAATAGATGCGGTCCTCAGCCTCGTAGGAATCATGCCCCCACTGCCAGTAATCTACCGCCTTGCCAGAATAGGTGTGGGAAAGCGCCTGACCATCGAGGACGAAGACCGTGCCTTCCATCGTCATCTTCTCCGTATATTTTCCCACCTTGCTTCTCGTCACCGAAAAGAAATAGGGCTTGGTCTGCATCGTGCGCTCATGATCTGTGCCGACAGAGGTTGCGAGCTTGAAGCGGTTCTGCTTCACTATCTCCAGCGCCGCGAAGGTGCTCGTGGCATGATACACCTCGCTAGTAATGCCTTCAAATAATTCATTTGCTTTCACAATAGTATTTATCATGGAGAGTTATCAATGCTGTTATCTATATTTCTTGAATATACTAAATATCTTTGTATATGGAAAAAGAATTTCTCGCTCATATACGAAGGGTAACTGTAATCCTTATGCGACTGCATAGTTCGGGTTCAGTAATACATTTATCTAAAAACCACAACCTTAAAGGGAATATAAATGGCACGAGTAAATAAGAAGCGTGGTGCTTCACCACGAATTGTTCATATTCAAGAGTCCACACCTCAAACAGATAGAAAAACAAAGGTGGAACTTATTCCAAGAAATGTATCTCAAGAAGAGTATGTTACTAATCTATATAATTTTAATAAAAGGATTGTCTTTGCAATAGGCCCAGCTGGAACAGGTAAGACCTACCTTGCAGTCCAAAAAGCAATTCAAGATTATAAGAATAAACGAATCAATAAGATTGTGATTACTCGTCCGGCGGTTTCAAATGGAGAAAGCCACGGTTACTTACCTGGAGACTTGAACCAGAAAATGGAACCCTGGACCCGCCCAGTGTTCGATGTCTTTGAAGAATACTACAGCCCTAAAGAAGTAAAACAGATGCTAGACGAGGGCATTATTGAGATTGCCCCGCTTGCGTATATGCGTGGTAGAACCTTCAAAAATTGTATGGTAATCTTAGACGAAAGCCAAAATACAACACCTGCTCAAATGAAAATGGTGCTAACAAGAATAGGCGAAGGTAGTCGTCTGCTTGTCACTGGCGACCTTCGCCAGTCCGACTACAAGGATAGCAAGAACGGACTATATGATTTCTTTATGCGAATGGAACAATCGACCTCTGATATGATTGCTGTTACAAGGTTTAGCACCAATGACATTGAGCGAGATGAGATTGTGACCGAAGTGTTGCGGTTGTATGGTGAGGATGATTAGAAGTTAGAAGGATAACGCCAACTTTTGTTCCAATCAAACTGAATTGTTTCTCCACATAGTTGGCAAGGCATTGTGTTAGGTGGGAATACGAGTCTGCGTGTGTTCATTTCGACTTCGTGTAGGCCATGATGCGATTTTTCGCATCTCCCGTCGAGAATGACAAAGATATTCTCATTGAGCCCTATACGATAGTCGTCATCACCGTGCTTCACTATCCAGGCGATGTCTTCATTGGCTTCATCACCAAGATCGGCGTGTTCAAGAATATACCTAGCACGAGCATGTGGCCCAGCCAACTCAAAGAGAAATTTTTGTTTATCATTCGGCATAGTTATTGGTTAGTTTCATAAACTGACAAAGATTCATTTGTCTGGCGGTGTGTCATTATAAAAGTTGTGCGCCTTGATAGCTCTTTCAGCTTGCGACTCCCAGTATAGGTGCATGCCGACCTTACGCCGCCGAGAATATCCTGCAGGGTACCGGCGACTGGACCACGATAAGGAACAAGAACTCGCTTACCTTCACTGGCACGATACTCTGCGAGCTCGCCGCTGTGTTTTTCCTGGGCGATCTTCGATGACATGCCGTAGAATTCCATATACTTCCGCTCCGCGTCTAGTGTGTCGAGAGCAACCCCGTTATTACGAATAACCTCAGATGTCTTATGCCACTCGCTAATAATCTCACCACCGCACTCGTCATGTCCAGCCAACATGCCACCGAGCATGACGAAGTCGGCACCAGCACCAAACGCTTTCGCAACGTCGCCGGGGTTGGTGCAACCACCATCAGCGATGATGTGACCGCCCAGCCCGTGTGCTGCATCCGCACATTCGATCACCGCCGATAGCTGCGGGTAACCCACACCAGCCTTCTTGCGGGTAGTACAAACGCTTCCAGGACCAATCCCAATCTTAATCATATCTGCACCAGCTAGTATCAGCGCCTCGGTCATGTCTGCTGTCACTACGTTGCCTGCAATAAGGACTCGATCCACTCCAATTATTTCTCGAAGCTTTTTTACAGATTCTACGAAATTTTCTGTATAACCGTTCGCCACATCGAGACATACATAAGAGACGATCGGGACGCGATCTAGAATCTTCTGAAGGTTTTCAAAGTCAGATTTAGAGGATCCAGTTGATACGGCAACATCTCCAATCCAATCCGTTGCCGTAAATCCGTTTGTTGCATTTCCCCATTCCTCTACTGAATAATGTTTATGTATGCAGGTAAACATGCGGTTCTTATGTAATGCCTTTGCCATTTCAAACGTGCCGACGGTGTCCATGTTTGCTGCCATGATAGGGATTCCGTTGTAGACGGTTGTTGAATGTCGAAATCGAAATTCGCGAAACAGATCAACTTCCTTACGAGATACTAATGTGCTGCGCTTTGGACGAATGAGCACATCAGTATAATCTAGTTTTGGGTCGTTGTCAATTCGCATTGTTCCTCCTGAATCTTCTGCCAAAATTCCTGCCATGATGATATGTAATAGCTATTTCCTACCAACAACGAAGTGTATAGGCTTTGACCATAATATGTCAATGGGGTAGGTAGCGTATATTGTATTTTAGAAAGGTCATTGCTGATTGCATCGTCATGTTCGATGAGTCGAGAATGAATATAAATAGATCTGCCGCCGTCGGCATAAATCGCTTGAGCATTATAGACGAGCGTCTTACCAATGGCTTCGAATAGGTTATCGAAATCGAGTTGTGTAATCAAATAATAACTTGCGTGTTTAGACCATCCACACATCCAATCATAGAATTTTTGATTCATTTGACCATTTGTAATAAGAGCAACATCAGCATCAATCAGATAGTTCATATGCCTCCATTATCAATTCATAAATTTCTTCCCACGGAGATTCTTCGCTCACTCGCGCATAAATCTCTTCTTCAATAGTAGGACCCACATGCGTATTATGTGCCGCGGTCACGAGAACTGATCGAAGACCGAGATTAGCACCATCCAACGCATTGCGCACATGGTCTTCGATCCAGAAGAGATCGCTGCCTTCCCATCGCTTTAATGTTTTCGCTTTTGATGCCCCTGTATCAAGACAGATTAGCTCCTCAATGGCGTCGCCAAAAAGATTTTCAAGATTCTTTTTGCGGAATTCATAGGCATCGGGGTGATCACTAAGACTAGTGATAGCAATAAATCGAAATCCCTGAGATTGTAGCTTAGAGACATATTTTCGAGAATCGGCCAAAGGCTTTAAACGAGCAATGGCATCGGAACTGTTGAACTCTTTGGCAACTCGATAAACTTCGAGTTGATCAATATGATGTCTTAGAGCAAGTTCATACATGTGACCATTGTCTGGGTCAGCATAGTAACCGGCTTTAGACATAAACGTATCGAAGCCGGTGAGCCAATCTAAGAGCACACCATCGCAATCAGTTAGAATCAGTTTCTGCATCTTCTTCGCTGCTCTCCTCAACTGTCTCTTCTTCTTTCTTTTTGCTAATCATTTTCTCAGGAACCTCAGCCCCAACTAGATCAAGAAACTGTCTATACTTTAGGCTATACCCTTTGATAATATGATCTTCTAAATTATCAAATGTTGCGCCACTATCCTTCACACGATTCTTCAGAAGCTTGCGTGACTTGACATCCATGATGGCAGTAGAATTACTGTAGTGTTTGTTCTTCAAAGAGTTTACAAACTCTACCATCTCATGCACCTGAAACTTTCCTTTATGTTGGCCCTCATTCACCATAACGTGCGTGTGTGATATGACCACAAATGCTCCTCTCATTCTTTTTCTCCTTTTTCGTCTAATACGATTGTGATTTGTATTCCGTCGTTACAGGTTACTTCTAGCCTGTCTGTAATCTTTTTAAGCTTCTCAAGACCGTCAAATGTTTCACACTTTTCTTCTGCCTTGACAATCTCTTCCTTGTAGAGAGTAGGGTGAGGTGTTGTGAAAATTAGAAACAGAATAATCATCCACATCACTAATAATAAAAATATATTCATTCTACACCCGCTCGTATGTTGATTCAAAAATGTCCGGCTTGCAAGGATGTAATTCACCTTGCATACCAGCAATAATATAGTCGTCTTTGTCTGCTCTCATAACGCCGTCTAGTGTGCGAATATAGATTGCACCATTGAGAATTTCAATGTCACCATTTCGTCCCTTGCAGAACAGAATAATCTCCGTAGGGTTGTTACCTGTCCACCGAACAGCTTCTACCACACCCTTTTTCCTATACTTCATACACACCTCCAAGAATACTATAACATCATTTCTCGCCCCAGTCAATGGGCGTTTCATTTTTCTGACGTAAAAAATCGTTCGTCTTGCTGAATGGACGACTACCGAAGAATCCACGGTAGGCGGAGAGTGGTGATGGGTGCGCAGCCTTTAAGACACAGTGGCGGGCGCTGTCTATCATCGTCTCATACCGCTGCGCCTTCTTGCCCCATAGGATGAAGACGATGCCGTCGCGGTCGTTTAGAGTTTCAATCACCTCCTTCGTTAGCTCGTCCCACCCTAGATCAAGATGCGATCCAGATCTGCCTTCTATGACGGTAAGACAGGTGTTGAGGAGGAGGACGCCTTGTTCCGCCCAGTCAGTAAGGTCGCCGTTACTTCTAGTTACTCCGACGTCTGTTTCAAGTTCTATGAAAATGTTTTGTAGAGACTTAGGTAACGGCGACACGTTCTTTTCAACTGAGAAGGCTAATCCGTTCGCGTGTCCTTTTGTTGGATAAGGGTCTTGTCCTAAAATACAAACCTTTACATTGTTCAACGGCGTTTTATCAAAAGCGGACATAATATTACTTACCGCTGGTAAGATACTTTCACCATTATTCATGTCTTTCACGAGATGTTCGACGATATCCTTTTTATAGATATCACTCTTAAAGAATGGCAAGTCAGTCCAGTTCAAAAGATTAGTCCATTGACCATGCGCAATCTATCACTCGAAGATCATCTGGGTCAACTTCATAGTGATTATAAAACACGGTGCTATAGTCTCGAAATTTCCACCCGTTTTCTTCTGTATAGCCCTCTGATATCAAATGTTGATAAACATCATCGGGCGTGACGTATGTTCTTCCTCCAAGAGATTGAATAAACGTCATCTTGTTTTTTAGATATTTACATGCCAATTCTTCTTGGAAAATCTGACAGAGCAAAGATAGTTTTTCATCTGATGATAAACTGTCGACCTTGTCAAAAAGATCCGTTCTATCTTGAAACCCGGCTTTTTTCCAAGCTAGTTGAGTTCCGATAGCTTTCAGTTGACTGTCAGGAATAAAGCATTTCTTCTTGGTATTACTCATTTGACAGCAATTCCAACTCACATAGACATGCAGACAGATTAATCTCTGGGTCGGCAACCATTGTATGATTGACTAGTGCATTTCGAATAATGAGAATAGATTTCATCTGCTTCTCGTCACTATCGCCCCAGTATTCGAGGTGCTCGTAGAAGTGGCGATATACATCCTCATATTCTTCCATCGGCACCTGTTTGCATATCAGCTGCCTTGCTTCTTTAATTTTTCCTTCACGAAAGAGCGCAACCATTTGTAGTTTATATTCGCTGTCGCCCAATTCTTCCGTATGAGGTTTCTCTAAATGCCCTGTCTGAGAATTTTGTTGGCTAAGACCGATGCATTTTCTCATATCAGGATAAGTAGACTCTACATATAAATCAAGCGTATCGAGATCAAACTCTACACCTTCCTCAATGAGGATGTTGGCAACTCTTGCTGTGAATTCGGTACGGTCAAGCTTCTCGATATGAAAACCTTGGCACCTGCTATGAATAGCTGGGATAATCTTATGAGGATAATTGCAAGTTAGAATAAAGCGGCAACTATTGCTGAACCGTTCCATAACACCGCGTAAAGCAGCCTGAGCATTAGGACTGAGATAATCGGCCTCATCTAATAGCACATACCGAAAGTCACTAAATGCCATTAATGATGCGAAGTTGGTAATACGATTACGAACTTCTTCCACACCGTTTTCTGTCGAGCCGTTGATGAACATAATATCACCGGGATCAACACCCAATTCATTCAGTAGCACTTTGGCGAGTGTGGTCTTACCTGTTCCGGCGGCACCGCTAAATAGAAGATGCGGAATGGCACCTGATTGTAACCAACTTCCAACTTGGTTCTTTTGTTCGTCATCTCTAAAGACATAGTCTCCCATCTTTTGTGGTCTATGCTTCTCTACCCAAAGTTCTCTCATTGTGCGCTCCGCTTAAAGTTTAACATTAAATTTTGTTTCTTGGTTGATGATCATTTTGCCAAATGCATGCCATAATGGCTCGGTGTCTTCAGAAGAACAGTACCCAACATCTATATAATCTCCACAAATCTGCAAATCTATATATACTCGATTTTCTGCTTTATCAATCGGTATACTAACCGACACAGGGTATCGAGGGCGAAGGTTCTTGAGCGCTTCTATTTCTTCTTCGGTATATCGAAGTCGAACTAAAAATTCTAATTTTTGAAGATGCTTCTGAAGTTCTTCGTCCTCCTTTGCAGATAATAAGGAGATAAGTTCTTCAATTGATAGATTGTCTTCTGTGTCGTTACTCATGAAATATGGTTATAGTTACTATAACCATATATTATTGGATTTGAGGCTAAATGTCAAATCAAGAGTAACGCGCAGCAAACTCTACTGGGCATTCGTCTGCAACCATAATGAAAGGGTCTGGCCACTCAACTCCCCATAGGGTTACTTCTTCACCGTCAGAATTTAAAATTGTCATACCACGAGTCCAACGCCCGTGTTCTACCAAAACCCACTTACCCGGTGCTAGCTCATCGTCATGTACATCAGGACCAATGGCATAAATTTGTGCCCATCGAGGACGAACGCCCTCGCTCTTTCTGTTGTCGTCTGTCAGAACAATACCGCCTTTAGTGAGCCGCTCGCCCTTCTCCATATTCCAAATCAAAATCTTATTGTTTATTGCTTTCGCTTTCATCTGTGCGTGTTCCTCTAGTAAGTATGATAATAGTTCGGGATTAATTTCAGGATCTTTAAGGATCGCATGACACATTGTCGCTTCCCGTTTTTCGGGCGGTAATGATTGAAGATCTTTACATAACTGAGTAGTCTTTTCTTTAGATCTATTTTGGGTCTCTAATAGACTGACTATGTATTCTAGACTATTCATTAAAATATCGACGTGGTATATCTTGTAACCCATCCAAAACCTGTGCAATCGTCTTTTTAGGTAGCTTGGTGCTGTTATGCAACAAAACGACAATTGCTTCGTATTGCAGCCCCGATGCCATTAACCCTTCCAGCACGGCCTGCATCTTCTTCACATCATCGTGCAAGCGGACAATCGACTCATATTTTTCAAATGTGCCGTCTAGACGCTTTACGAATTCTGTCTTCGGTTCAATCATTAATCGCTCTTCTTCTTTCTTGATGAGGTTTTCTTGACCTCGATAGAACCGTCTTCCATCGTAACTTCTTCATAGCTCGTTCCATCTTCACGAGTTTTGATTTTGCCTTCAACCTTGCCAGCAGGCTCTTCTCGGTCTACAGTTGGCTTTGGACGGACCGAGCCTTTTGTTACCTGCTTGGTGGCTTTATGATAAGGCGCCACACGCTCGGAAACCGGTTGAACAATGCGACCGCCGCGGACCTTATCTCCACGAGCATTGACACCCATGTTACCAGATGCAATAGTCTTATCATTTTCCATTCGTATCTCGTCCATGTTAACGAGTTGCCCTTTGGCTGTTCTATATGTTTTTCCCATTTCTATTCTCCAATTCCTTTATCTCATCTTTTAGTAAAAGACGTTTATGCTTCATCGTATTTAGTTCATCATCAGATGCGTAGTTATTATAAGCTTCGGATATTTCTTTATCTAACTCTGCATGTTGCCTCTTTAATTCTCCCAAATACTCGACGGTATGCATAATGTTCTCCTATTTTAAAAATTCCTCAATCGGAAGTTCGTATTTTAAACTATTGATTTTATGTACGCCCAACAGATATAGCGTATACGATGCAACGCTGGACCCACGCCCAACGCCCCATATAATATCTTTCTCCCTCATATAATCGACCAGGTAGGCCAGAAACTGAAGGACTGGAATGAGCTGTCGTTCTTCGAAAAGCAACATTTCAGCCTCCACTCGTTGCCTCTCATCGTCTGTCTTGCAGCGACTAAGAACCAGGTCACGAATGTCCATCGCCTTATATCTTTCTGGGATCCGCCAATCACCAGCCCGGTCTGCATGGTAGGTCTCGGCGTCCAGGCCATCCTCGACCGGTGACCGCACCCTGGTGTCACGACCGAGCACCTTCTCCGACCATCTGTTGAATCTCGCCCTTTCATCTTCATCTACCACAACACAACCATCAAGGCGATGCCCTCGGAGACAGGCGTCAACACCCTCCGCGACCCCAATCAGAGCATTCCCATACTGATCGATTTTTACTTTTCGGGCTTCCATGTATCCATTGTAATGATGTCTGCTTCATTTGTCAAGAACGCCTTTTCAATCTCTTTCAAAGGGTCGCCTGCGACTAACTCAGCAAAATATTCATCCTTGCTATCTTCTTTTGTGAAGTCAACCGTTTCAATCGTCTCTCGTTCCCACCAGGGCTTTTTATAGGCTGCTTCTACACCCAGATATTCAATGCCAGGGAGCAATCCATCTAAATCACCGGCGACCATCCGCTTGATGTTTCCTGTATCGCTGCTCCAAAGGGTGACATTTACAATTAGCAGATTGTTTCCGACAATTGCTCGTATTTTTGAAAGAATTAATGATGCTACTAGAACATCGTCTGGCTCCCCTGGAGACTTAAAGAGGACGTTGTCTACTTCTTCTTCAAGAAGGTGAACAATGTCTGAATCATTATTAATGAGGATGGTATCATTTAATGCAATTTCCATCCATGCCTTAATCTTGCCAAAACCAAGAGCCGCAGATTCTACAGATTTTTCCGTATGCGGCTTAGGTGCCACAACAACCTCAAGATTAAATTCACATGGTGTAATATGAGTATTGATAATACGAGTAGCAGGAAATGTGTGTGGCAAAGTTACAATTGTATGAAACGGTCCAAGATCATGACTCGTCATCGGGCTTCCTTAGATTCGAGATATCTCTGACTTCCCCGATTTCAATGGCTCCGTCGGGACTCTTTTCTAAATATTCTTCATGTTTATGTTTTGCAATTCGAGTTTGGTACTCGTCTTGATATGTCTCATACTGAAGCATTGCGCTTTCGTACATGGTTGTCTGCCCTACACCTAGAGCGTAGGCAGCAACTTCGTGACATCTATTCATTTTTTTCAACAGGTCTTCGTCCGTCAATGACGAAGCATTGATAAAAGGATGATCCATATATATGTGTCCTATGTGTAAAGCAGGGGGTCCGAAGACCCCCGCTCATTAACGCTCTTGTTGATTGTCGTCGTTGCCAGGAAGCCCACCGCCGTTTCCGCCGGTGCTATCCTTTTTGGCCGTTACCTTCTTATACATAAAGTAAACGATGCCTAGAGCAACAATAATTCCTAATACTGCTTGAATTTCCATAGTATTCCTCCATTGTTGTTAGTTATTTATCAGAGTTTGTAATCTGTGCCCCATCGTTGTTTTAGCTTTTTCAGATTTTCTTCTTGTTCCATCAGGTCCATATATGTACCAGAATCGATCGTGTAGGTGCCAACTTCCGGAGTTGTAGAAGGTCCTGTCGTAGTCCACTGTGGGCCCGTTTGCCTTTGATATTTATCAAAGGTGCCAAGAGTGCTGATAATCTCTTCTAAGAGGTTAATTCGTCTGTGAAGAGCCTCTTGACTTGCTGCTGCTTTTGCTGTTTTTCTAAAAGGCCCATCACAACAATCATCTGATGTCTCAGTCATCGAGACCACAAAGAGAAATTTCTTTAATGCTTTCTTTATTCTAGGATCGTCCGACATTAGAGCACGATCCAATGTATCTATTAGCTGTTCATATAGCTCTTCTTCTTCCATTATTAATATTCCTCGGTCAAGTCTTCGTCATCATCTATATCTTCGTTGTGAATATCATACCTATCACAAATATTCTTCACTTCGTCAGCCAGTTCGAGATCACCTTTATAAGTACCAGTGACATAGAACATTGGAGCAAGCCCTGCATCAACATCGTCCGGGTCCATTGCTGGAACAAAAGAAAGAAGAAATCGGATGTCTTTCTGAATCTGTTTTGGTAAACTGTCTTTCATATCATTGCCTTAATGATTATTAATACTAAGTTTAACGCATTATGGTCGAGATGTCAAGAAGTTCTTCGGCTTCATCAAATAGGTAACGATAGAACATTGAACCGGACAGCGATTCTCGAATCGAGCGGCGCAGTAAGAGTAACTTTGTACCATCTTCTTGAAAAGCTGCCACCATAATTTCTCCAGGTTCTAAATAGTGTCTGATGTCATCACCTTTGAGCGAAAAAGATTTTTCTACACCGTATATAATTGCTTGAGTAAAAAATTCCTTCTCAAAAGTACCGGAAAGAACAGGACTAGGAAAAATATATTCTAAAAGACTTAACGCACGAACAATTTTAAATGTTTTTAATGGAATCGGTTGTCCTAGCTCCACGCAAAAGACAATTTTCGACATATCCATCGAACTATACGAGCCCGTCCGAATCTAGCCAGCGAACGAATTCCGTCCTACCTGCTTCGGTTAGCGACAAACGAACAACTTCTCCAGATTTGATTTCTAATATCTCGTCAATAACAAACATGCGAAAATTCTTTTTCGGTCGAAGAAAGAACATTTTTTCTTTATGTCCTAGATAGGTAAATAAACCTACTTCTACAAGCTCACGAAGAGTATAGTGATCGTCGTAAATACTTTCATCAGAATATTGACTGCCCGATCTCTCCGAAACAACTGGAAGAGGTACATCAGTGCGTAACAAATAATGTAATTCCTCAATTCGTTCTTGATTCATAACGTACCCCTTGTTGGTCTTCTATTTATTTAGTACGAAAGACAGATTTTACTGTATTTGCTTTGCGATTTCTTTCTGTGTTGCTCGACGCTGTTTATTGAGGAAAATTCGAGTCTCTCGATTTATACTTTCTCGCATATACCAACCAGCATCGATTGATTGAGAGACAGTTCCGCCAAAGATTGCAGCTCCTACTACCGTGCCGATTGCATTAGGAATGGAAGAAACGATATCTGAGCCCGTGTCTCCCACATGCTGCGCCCCATGTCTAGCATCATTTGAAACGGTAGCGCAACCGGACATTGCGATGATCGCTATTAATAACAGTTTATTTCTCATCATATAACCATAGCGTGACATTGATGTTTGCATCGGAGAAGCTGTTTTTCATCATGTTTATAATCGTGTCTCGATTGCCGCCACCGAGTCCGCCGCCAACGAGCGGCATATGAAGATCGGCACAAGATACGATGCCTGATTGTGCTATCGCGGCGCTCTCGTTGAACACCTTCTGAAGTGCGTTGTAGTCCACATAGATATTATCGTCTCTGCCAAATAGGTGTTGCGTGATCCCGTTCAATATGACCAGATTATCAGTTACTGGTGCTACTACCACTTCGCCAAGATTCAAACCGTGTCGATTGTGCTGGTTGCGGTAGATGGCATACGCCTCTGGGTATTGCATGGCGATAATACGAGCAACGCCGCTACCCATGACACCTTGCGCATTACAGCCATGTAGAATATATCCTTCCTTTGCTGTGAACAGATCGCCATTCTGTATTTGAAAACTCACGAGTCAAACACCATTCTAAAGTTAAAACATGTTGGGCACATGTACATCAGTGTCGCTCTTTGATGCATTGGTGTTCCAGATTCCCAGGCTTCCATGACACTACCGCATACATTACAAGGCCCGCCCATTTCCTCAATTCGACGTTCGTGTTCTTTTTGCTTCCTTTTTTCTTCAAAATCTATAATATTACTCATAATTACTATTTACCGTATTACGAAACGCCTTTTGGATCTTCATATAGATCTTTGTTCGGATAAAAGGGTATTGGGTCTTTTTTAAAAATACATACTGTGAACTTTTGAAAACTATCGAAGATTCTAACACGGCCTCCTAGTGGAAACTTTAAGCTAAATTTAAAAGCATCCTTTGGGTCTCGGTAACCGAGATAGAAACAATTATATGCAAAAGAACCTACAGCAGTGGATACCATGTAATGTCTTATTAAAGCTTGCCAATCATATCTAAGATGCGAGTCTTGCGCAATGCCGTAGTGGTCGGCTATTGTTTCGGTAAGCTCTATGCTGTTGTTGATATGATATAGATAAAAACCATCTTGGGCATAGATCGTTGTATCTAGATAGACTTTGGCGGGCCTATAAGACAAGATCGGCAATCGCCTATTGCTATAGTCCATCACACCTTTTCCCTAAGGGCTAGTTTAAAATATTCTTTTTTCATTCTGTTGTCAGATATATTGTCTGTAATATAGAAGGTTATAACTGCGCCGCCCTGCTTGAGCATGTTCTTTTTAGACTTAGGGCTCATCTTAAAATCTCTATACATGAGGATAAAAAAAGAAGACGTTGAAAAAACGCGCGGCATAATACGCGACCCGGCAGGTTTCTCGAGGATTGCTTGGCGATAATATCTTACTTTTTTTCTGGCGTTTTTTTCGACGGCCCAACTGTCATTCCCAAAAAGTGTATCCATCCTTGCACAGAACCTCTGAAAGGTTTTTTCATTCACGAAGCATAGATCTACCGATTTGGAAAATTTCTTTGGTGAATCTTCTTTATGAACCGGAATATGAACAACCGTGTTACAATGCTTCTCAAGCTCACTAACGATGTCAACTCCTAGATCTGAAAATCGAAGCCGGCGGCGAAACTCCTTGCTATATGCAAGCTTGATAGAAAATTGAATAGACTGATCGCATCCGTTTTTTGCCGTTACCGTGTTGTAATCTTGCAATCCTTTAATAGATTGAATGATTGGCGGGCCAGTCTTTCTGCCCGCCCATTTCTTAACGTACCTAGGACTCATGGTTCCAAGGAACTGGTTCAATGCGCGGAGTTCTGCCAGATTCCCATTAAAAGTAAAAACTAAACTACTGCGATTGAGTAATTGATCCCTGTCCATTTTAGATTCGTAGCCCCATACCTTTCATTGCCAATAGGACTTCTGCGTTACCTTTTGCATCATTTACTGGGTGATGATCATGTTTTGTCTTACGAAGATGCTTGAAACTCGAATACATGTCTTTTTGCATGCCTTTCCAAATATCGTTGATATTTCTGCTGCTCCAACCGAACGGGTTTTTGCCAAGATACCGATGAAAATAATAGTTGATAAAACTCCAATCATAGCCGTTATTATCGGAGAAGAATATCAATCGACCTTTTCGATTCTCTTCTAACCAGTCTGCGAATCTCTGCATGGTCACCGCAGGGTCATCGAAGGCAAGGTGCTCTTCTCGACTAAACCCACTAACTGCCAATGCCTGCGGTACCCATTCTGTACTAATTGGTGCGGTCGTACCATAGAAGGTGCGCACAATTGGGTCTTCCACAATGACCGCACCAAAACATACCATACTATATAGCCCGGGGACTTGCCCATCGCTTTCAACATCTACTACTATACCAGTCATATTTCTTTACCTTTTAATTGTTCCTTTTAATTGTTGTATAAAAAGAACTCTTTGTCTTTGTCTACGAACAGGGATTGCTATTATTCCAACAACGATGGCAAGGGTTGCTACTAGTGGCCACAGGAGCAAGAAAAGTGCCGGAATAAACATGCCAAATGGTATTACCACTATAACTTCAAGAACATGGGGTTTGGCTATTGCACTAAAAAATCCATCTGAGTCAGAAATTGAATCTAGTATTTTGCCTGTCTCAATATAGGTTTTGATTATATTCCTAATTGCCAATATACCATAAAAAAAGCCGAATATAGCACTGGCAATGATTATCGGACCAACCCAAAAATCTACCACAGATGTATATATTTCATTCATCAGTTCCATTACTTCTTCCTTCCGGCATCTTGGGCCTGGTCAATTGAACCTACATATTGAACTGCGCCCTTATTGTAAGCAGGCGCAAGGCATTTGCCTTTGCGAATAATCTCCGATGCTACATCTGGTGCTTCTTTACCTGATAACGCAACCTCCATCATGCTTGATCTGGCTGTTGCATCTTTTCCGCTGCCCGTATCCAATGATGGGATATCTCGGGTCCGGTCCATCTTTGTGCGCCATGTATAGTCAGGTAATTTATTTGTTGTCGAAGAGGTCGTTCTCTTTGGTGTCGCCAAGGTGTCAACAGGCGGCAGGCCTTGACTAGCCCTTTGACGATTATACTCCCTCAATCTCGCCTGTTGAACCTTTGTCATCTTTTTCTTACGTCGAATCGACGGCGTCGAATTTAGATATATCGTTGTCATGCTCTAATTCTACACTCTTATTGCTGCTGTTGTCAACAGAAGAAGTTCTGAGTCCAATCTCAAAATCCTTAAACGCCTTCATGTTACGACCCTTTTTCAATTTAGTCTTAAAGATGCCTTTCCACAGCCAAGGGCCAGTATCAACCGGAAAATAGATTCGTTCGGGAGGGCGTATGCTAGTAATAATTCGTGCCCATGTTGGCGGATCTATTGGCGATTCATCCATCATGCTGAGAGTTTGTTTCTGCATTATCCATGGAAAACGAACTATTAGAGCTCGAAGATGCGACTGATTTCTGACTTTTGAGCAATCGAGAAGACGTATGAATCGGCGAGCAACGAGAGAACTGCGCTTAACTCTAAACGAAGCAAGTTTATTACTTATCACAAGCGGATATCTATGAAGCAAAATAGCAAGATTATTATCATCGATCATATCAAGAAATATGTCGAACATTTCTTTCTTGTGAATATCTTCAAGGACACCCTTGTTATCGATTGGTGTGGTCTTATTAGGTTCGTATGAGTTCTTGAAAAATTCTTTATTGTGAGTAATAAGATAGGCTCTAGCTCTAGACGATAGTTGATCGACATTAAGATATTTTCGAATGCCGGGAATGTTCTTCCAAAGGAAGACCGTATCGTTATCGTGAAGAACTTTCCCCGGGCTCGCTTTTATCGCCTCCATCACTAAGCGTTTGGTTTCTTTCGAACCAAGCAAAGCTGCGAGGACCTCGCCGCCACGCTCTGAATCCCAGTCTTTCCAAGCTTTCGTAGCTATAAACCAACCTGGCATCAGATCACCTCGCCAATGCCGATGCGTTCATGCGCCGCATGAGCTCAAATTCCCATTCGCTGAAGGTTTCAATCTCAGGAGGAACGATTCCGGGCGGTGTCATCTGAACTCGGTGGACGCCCATCATCGGGTCGTGCCTGACAACGGAGTCACGAACCGAAGAGGACGAACGAATAACCCCAGCCGCCTCGTAGATACGAGCAGGAAGAACAATCGCTACGCTCGTCGTGATGCTCGCCAGGAAGTCCTCGTCCTCAACGAACGGTGCCCAAGGATACGGATTCTCATCCGAGTCCAGGAATTGGACCAGGTCGAGAACATCCGCCACCTGACCACCATTGAGGCAGACCATCGTCTTGTGGTTTCTAGCCCAGTCGCGCACCATCTCGCCGGGCAAGGTGCCAAGGTTATGCTTCGTACAGAGCTCAATCGCTGCGTGGCCAGCCTGAATGCCCTGTTGAATGGGCGACAGCTGGAAGATTGTGAAGGTGTAGCACCTCAGTTCACTCTTCTTCATCATCTCTCCTAAAATTCCATTGCGTAAGCGAATGCGTAGGCCTTCAATAGCTCTTCGTCACTCATGTTTTTCAGATTTTCGTAATCGCCCAACTCTGCGACGAACTCTCGAAACTCTGGGTAGGATCGCAGTTTCGATTCGCTCGCAGTTTCGATGACCTTCTTCAGTTCATCTATGACCAATTCGCGCATCATCGCTCTCCAAAATCTCCACATCGTCTAGGCAAACCCAGACCTTCGTAATACCTTCTTCGTATGCGACGCCTAGCTGGTCAAAATCACCACCCAAGCGCCGTACCGTGCCACGGCGAACCTTCCCATCATCGAGACGGAACTCCACCTCGTCGCCGTGTCGGTAGTCCACCGTTTAGCTCTTGCTAACGCTCGTGTTATTGAACAGCAGAGCACAGAGCATGTAGAGTCCCCAGGACTGCCAAAAAGTCAGCGCCGAGAGCGCGAACACATCTACCATCACCCAGTTCCACAGTAGCATCACCAGGAATGCGAATGGGACCGAAAGTAATAGAATAACACCAAAAATCAAAACAATCGCAGCCAAAATCTGCATCACACCGTCTCCTTTGCGGCAGCATGCCGCTTCTGAATCTCACGAATCTTGCTCCAAGACAAACCCTGCTTCCAGAGGAAGTGCTCCATATCGGGCTCATCCTCCGCATCCATCAACCACCGAAGGGCGGTCACCCAGCTCACGCGGTGCTCGACCATCAGGTTGCGAAGCGTGGCGCGGAACTTGTCCAGGCTGATCTGTTCGACCATCAACCGTTCGGTCTCGGCCTCTTCCATCTCGTTGATGAGACCTTGCCAAATGACCTGCTTCATCTCAGGAGACGAGGCGCTCCATGATTGCCAAAAACCTTCCCGCGGACGGAACCCACGCGCATCCTTGTGAAGGTCGCTAATGAGTTCGTCGGAGTATGTGTATTTGCTCATTGGGTTATCCTTTGCTCTCAGTATGTATATTATACGATAATGATGAAAAGAAGTCAAGATCTAAATTACCTTGAAAATCAAGAACTTATGTTACTTATACCAGATAGCGAGACTGTAGCGGTCATCATTTCCTTTGATTACGCCGTGCATAACATGGTGAGGAACGTGATTTGGCACACCTACCTTCTCATTCGTGTTTTCGTCGTTGATGATGAAGCGAGGGTCGCCTTCGTTGAGACGCACGATAATGGTCTCAACGCCTTCGTAGACCGTGTCGATGTGAGAGTCCATCTGGTCTTCCGCCTTCATGAAATGCACCCGAGCCTTTTCGATGAGACGATGCGGCGGCATGATTGATTGAACAAGCGCGTTGAACCTTAGGTCTTGATCTATCTCATCGCAGATCCAGACTCGATTGTTGCTGTGATTGTGTGCCACTCGCCAATGTAGCGTCTCGGCGGTCTCTATGATATAGGCACACTCGTTGGGAGACAATCTCATGATGTCTAAGGGAGAATCTCGATATCCTCGATGCATATCCAGACCTTAGTGGGTCCTTCTTCATACGAAATGCCCGTTTGCTCCGAACCATGATACAAAGGCTCAGTGAGACCGGTTCTTATCTTGTCACTACCGCGCTCACGGAACCGCACCATCGTCCAACCGCTTGCGCCCGCCGCGACCTCGTCGAGATCCTCGGGGTCGAACTTGCGGATCCAGTCCTCGTCAATCAGCAGCTTCATTCTTCGATGCCTTTGTTGCGGAACCGGTTGCGATCATACTTCTTACGATCAGGCACGACACGCGGCTTGAGATCGCCATTTTGCCGCAGGGCCTTCGCGATTGGGTTGCGCTTCATCTTGCGCAGAAAACCAATATCTTCGTCTTTCATTACTCTGCCACCATTCCGGCACCCCAACCTCGACGGCAAGCACGACCAATCGTCTTGTCACGGGCAGGGGAAGTCTCCGCCTCTGCCGCCCGCTTCTCCATGCGGCGAATGCGACGACGGTCCATCTGAAAATTCTTACGCTTGCTCACTTCTTACTCCGTAGGATTCCAAATCCACAACATGCGCTTCTTGCTCGCTTTCAGTTCAGTCCATCCTGTAGGAATAGGACCTGTTCGACCAGCGCGCCGAGCTTCTGAGGTTGACGGGAACACGCCCATCTCCTTCATGAGATTCGGTATGTCCTGCATCTCAGTGAAATGCACCTCTTCGACCTCACCGTCGAGCCCACCGAAATGTAGCTCAATATCACGGTCAGTCCAGGAAGAGGACTTCACTATCACATTATTTATCTGCTTCCCCATTATGTATATGATACAATCAAGATGGAGAAAAGTCAAGATCTAAATATAACTGATAATCAACAACTTACATCACATATGAAGGTTCGGCTATTTTTCCCGAGGCACTAAGCCAATATCTCTCTACCATCGAGACACCGTAGGTTTCACTTACATAATGGGTGAGACTTCGATTGACGGCAAATGGTGTTAGTGACCGACCTTGTAACTTATATTTGAACACAGACTTATCCTCAATTGTGATAGAAATGAGTTCGGTATTTTTAACTTGTTGCTTGTCAATAATCTTTTCCGGTGTATATGTACCAAAGGTGATGCCGGGAAAGTTTGGCTCGACTTTCTCCTTCAAAAACTCGAGCCATTCGTCGGCCATATAACCTGTTCTATATGTCGCCATCTGCTCTATTCTCCGAACGGTTGATGCTGAACTTGCCGCATTTATCTGCTTTTTCTTGACTCTTAGTGATTAATAATCACTAAGAGTAATCTTATGTATATTATAAGCATACGTCTTAAGACTACTTATGACATGCCAATTGGTCGTTGAAATGCCCTTAAGCTTGTACTTAAACACAGTCTTATCATCGATAATAATAAGGACACGGGCGGCATATCTTTTCACCGGGGTGTCAGGTCCTGGTTTATAAGTTTCAAACCGAATGCCAGGAAACTTCGGCTCCACCTTCTCTTTCAAAAATTCTAGACACTCTTCTGCAAGAAAGTTGGTCATGATTTCCATTAGATTCTATGTCCTATTCTTCCTCGAACAAAATTCTTTAGCGATGTTTCGAGAACACCCCGTTTCAGAATATCTATACCCTGGAGGCGCGCCAGAAATTCTTTTTTAGGATCTAGGCATTCAAGGCAAATGAGAACATACGGGACCATCTCATCAGAATTTGCGAATCGTTTTTCATAGTACGTGGAGAAGGTTATTCCTTCCAATAATGGCTCAACCTCTTCCGTTAAAGTATCTAGCCAAAAGCCAGGTATGCGTGATTGAATCTTATACGTCTCCGACATCGCGAATCTCCGAGCGGTTGATGCTGAACTTGCCGCCAGGGTAACGACTCTCTAGCTTGCTGATGTTCTTCTCAATCACATCAATAGGATCGACACCGAGCGCGATACAGCCCTGCATCCAGTACCAGAGAACATCTCCTAGCTCACTCTTCAGATGGTCTGTGTTTGCTTCGTCATATGGTTTGCCGTGAAACATGATCTTTTTCACTAGCCCGGCGAATTCTCCTGCCTCGTCGGCCATGCCAATCGCCGCGGTGAGCAACCTCGAAACATCGCAGTCATCGCCTTGTAGCTGTCGAATACGGCATAGCCATGTTTCGGTATATTTGCTGTCGTCGGAAGTAACCCCGTCTACAAACTTGCGATATTGATCTAATTCATTCTTCATCTGTGTCTCCTGTTTGTTCACTACCAAATTCTTTTTGTAGAAGTTCTTTGATTTCGTCGAGAGCATCTACGCCGTGTATCTCTTTCAGATCACGAATATGCGCTTCGTCGATTGTAACATCAACCTTCTCTTGCCACTTCATGTGTCGTTTTTCAGTCATCCATTCTCTCCTATATCTACGGTTCTGACACGCACGCCAGCCTCTTTCAGCATCTCCCTGCTGATTTCGCTAACGTGGTAGTGTGTGCCTGCGCCGTGACCGCCGAATGGGATATTGGGCCCGACAATCTCGACAATGCCAGCCTGTATAAGAGCACGAGTACAATCCGAGCAAGGAATAGGCTCCCAGTTCAAGTAGGCAATTCCGCCTTCCAAACGAATGCCTTTGCGGGCCGCATTAAAGACGGCGTTTCGTTCGGCATGTTCCACCCACTGATATTTTTCTGGTCGCTTGTGCCAGCGGTCGGGGTCAATGTCATCGGTTAATTTCTTTCCCGTGGCGTTGCATACTAGACAGTCACGATATTCTTCACGAGGCGTGGTTGGGACGATGTCACATCCAAGAGACCGCTTTCGACCGACGCCGTGACACCAGTTACACGTTTCAAATGTTGTCTCTCGAACGCCGCGAGGGAAACCGTTGTAACCCATACTTAAAACGGTGTGGTCCGGGGATACGATCACACAACCTACCTTTGTGCTGTCATCTTTAGATTTTGAAGCCACGAGCGTGGACATCTGGATAAAATAATTATCCCAGTTTTGCATACCAATCTCCTATTCTGTGTCTGTTTTGTTTTCGTTCAGCTCTTCTTCGATCAAATAATCTTCCATTGCTCGACCACACTTTCTTGAAAAGAAGCATAGTGAAGCGTTGAATAAAAGTAACAACCCAGCCAATAGTATGTATGCACACTTCTCCATCTCGATTGCGATAATCGTTAGAACAGTTATATATTCTATAATCGTCACAATCGAAAAGAAGCCAATGCCTAATATGTTGCACTGGTTTTCTCGACTTTTGAACACGGTGTCTCCTTGAGTCGGCTGAGGAAGAATTCCAACTCTTTTCTTCTGTGTCCTAGTATCCTTCCCACGGTATTTATTAAATAATCAATAAAAAAATACAAACTTTTAATATGGTCCGGTGTTAGACTATGCGTAGCCTTCATTATTTCTGTTCCATTTCCTTGCGAGTGGTGATAATCTTGTCGGCGAGTCCAAGGTCAACTGCTTCTTTGGCAGAAAGGAAAGTATCGTGTCGCATCAGATCTAGTAGTTCGTCGTAGGTCTTTCCCTTGCTGTTATGCTTCTCATACAATCTCGTCAATCTCTCATTTACTCTCTTTCCTTCTTCCATGTGCCGACGATTATCTTCGAACTCTAACTCCGTGACATACATGCTGCCGCGAGTGGGAGGGATACCGTGACTGATACGATGAATCATTGTGCGAGATTCAGCGAGGACATAACGATGTCCTGGCTCACCCGCTTGGGCGATAAAGGAGCCCATGCTTGCGGCTTGCCCCATCGCCATCGTATGGACTGGACAAGAGATGAACTGCATCGTGTCGTATACTGCCAACCCTGCTTCTACATGACCGCCTGGGCTGTGAACATAGAGACTGATTGGCTTTTCTGGATTTTCAGATTCTAGATAAAGAAGCTGCCCGCACACAACATCAGCCATCTCGCTTGTCACTTCGCCCCGAAAGAACACTACTCTCTCTTTTAGCAATCTACTAAAGAGATCATAAGACCGCTCGCCATTTGAGGACTTTTCGACAACCATCGGGATTAGGTAGTTCTGCATTCTTATCTCCTTTATTGATAAATACTATTATGAAAATGCGTGATATTATTACTGAATCTGTTGATATGAGCTTCTGGCGAGAACTGGACGCAAAGTTCAATCCAGATGCTTTGAAATATATCAACAAGGAAGAAGAGCGCCAAAAAAAGATGCAGGAAGTTCCTGGCACCCCTGTCTATACGGACGCTACCAAAGAAAAGCCTTCCTTTAACACCAAACCGAGCAAGGATGATATTAAAAGTTCTGGCTATAGGGGTCTTGTTGATACTCATGTTAAATCCGGTCATATAAGTAGAAAGAAAGGCCGAAAACTAGCTGGCGCCCGCTCTCCTATTGATCCTCAAAAATCTTTTCTACCGCATAGATAACCGAAGCTGAAAAGTCTCGGTCAAACTCGGGCAGATCTTCCTGTAAGCTATTCATATTCTCTAATGCCCATTGCCAATAGCTTAAAGGCACGTCTTGCATTTTCTGTCCCTTGTGCTTACCGAAAGGCATTGTATGAATGATAATTGGCTCTTCTAACCAACCAATAATCTGTTCACCAATATTCTCGTCGGCCTTGACATGCCATTGTTCGATTGCATATTTTACAAGGTGTTCGAACAGAATGCTTGTTACATAAGCATCTTGATCGGCGCGATGAGCAATAACATCGTCATCAATCGGCAAATCTAGTGCATAACGCAGATAGCTGAGATTATATGCTTTGATGTTCGGATCGCTCTCGTAAAGCTTCTTCGCCATTCGCATCGTGCAGATAATGGGTGAATGATTTACACGGTGCTCCTTCAAAACCCTTTCGTCATAGAAAGCGTTATGAGCAACCAGAAACGGTTTTTCATTCAATAGCCGCTCGATAGTTTCAAAATCATCTTCAAAGGATGGTTTATTCGACACCATACGATTAGAGATGTAGGTGACTGCAGAAACCTCCGGCGGAATAGGTTGCGGAGGTCGATAGAGTTGATTGTATGAGACTTCCCATTTATTGTCGTAATCGCAGGTAGCAAACTGAATCATTTGCGCGTCGCGAAAATCTAACGAAGTAGTTTCGGTATCGAATACTCGAAAGTCTTTTAAGGTCTGTGTAAGTTGTTCCATGTCATAAGTTTATGACATTCTACAAAAGAAAGCAAATCAAGATGAACTAGTATTGTCCACTAGTTTTGAACCAGCCTTCTCCTTTTAGAACAAAGTTGCCCGATGTTATTAGTCTTACAAGGTCATCCTTGCTACACGCTGGGCATGTTATAAGAGGTTGCTCGGAAATTTTCTGATATTGATCGAAGCGATGATTACAGTGATTACACTTATATGTATAGCTAATCATTGTGTCTCCTTATTTACCAACACCTACATATAAATCTTTGCCTTTCTTCTTTAGTCCCTTTGGAAGGTTATTTTCTGACACTAGGACGATGCGACGACCACCTTCGCCGCGAGCGTAAAAGATATTTGGGAATCCATACTGATCTACAGAACTGAAGTCTAAGACCTGTGATGCTCTGCGTCTACGAATGCGCAACCACAGGCTCCCTATATGATCTATAAAATCTGAGACCTTTATAAATTCGCCGCTGACTGTAATCGTATCTGTTCTGCCGCCGACGGCTTCCACTTCTACTTCCATAGGACCGACATACATGTAATCAATAGGCCCGCCCATCTTCTTTGTTCCTCGAAGAATCTGATCTAAATACTTATCTGGTACCTTGACAAAAACCTCAATGGCCTTGGATGGTGGGAACTTCTTGCCTTCTTGGTCTCCGAAGTTATCCTTATAAAACTTATAGGCTCGCTTAATGGCATTGCCTACAATATTAGGATCAATATTGAACAACCCGGCAATGCCGCCGCCAGCGATGGACGGTGCGCTTTCGCCTTTAGCACTTATAAGGTGAGTTTTACCACCTTTGGTATGTATAGCAAGATCGGCGTATGGTTCTTTACCTATCTCACTTACGCCTTCTACTTTGTTTGCTGAGATAATATTACGAAGATTTGCCTTACTGGTTTTAATGGTAACGGGTTGATGATTATTTTCAGCAACGGCATTGTTGATGGCATCAACTAGTCCTGCTTCTTGTCTCTCGCTTTCGGCTTTTCCGCCGCGCCTACCAAACTCTTTCGTTTTCTGTAGCTGTGTGAGTTTTATAGAATCTCCATCAACGGTTGGTAAGATGACGCTTTTTCGTTCGTTGCGGAATTTATCTAAGACCGTACGCGGTTCACCGCCAGCTAACTTACGAAGAAATGCTCGATGTTCTTTTGGGTCTTCATAGCCTATAATGACTGTTTCTGATTCTGTGCCTTCCGGTGCTCGAGGATCTGGCACCAACTCAAACGGTTCTTGATTTTTGACTTTCTGAACGAATACTGACCAGTTGTCGCGTTTTGCTAACTGTTCAGGACTAAGAGCAACCTCTATTAGAAACTCTTGTAATCTCATTCTTAGTAGTCCTCAAGATCAATATTAATGCCAAGCTCGTCAAAATCGAAGCTATCATCTTCATAGTCTTCGATATCTTCGATGTCTACCATCTTGTCTTCATCGTCATCGTCGCTTTCAAAAATCTCGCCTTCCCCGTGACATTCTTCGCAACCCTCTCCCTCGCAAGATGGGCAGATGTTGCCAGCCGGTTCTTTCTCGTCATCGTCATCATCTAATCCCAGTCCGAAGCCGCCAAGAGGGTCGGTCTTTCGTAGATAATCTTCGTAGGCGCCTTCTCCTAGTAGCTCTTTGGTAACGTCATTGAGGGAGATGCTTTCCATTGGAATGCTGTCATACTCATCTACCAAATCATCCTCATCTTCGCGCATACGATCCATCTCTATCTCAGCGTCCCATTCATTATCGAATGGTTCGGATACTTGATCATAATCTCTATTCAACCAATGAATGATGTCCTCACGGGACAGGTAGCTCATATATCGCTTACCGCCCATGCCGTATAGCTCGTCACCCATAACGGTAGATTCGTGCCAGTAGCTGCCGTCCTTCTCTAGACCAATGACAGCATATTCGTTGCCATTACCGATCGCTACGAAGAACTGCTCGGGAGCATCGTCATCGGCTTCTGTAAGACCTTCTTCGTGCAAATCAAAAATCTCTGCCCAACTGGTTTCGCCGGCGTCAATAACGGATTCGAGTTCTTGCGCTAATGCTGCTGGATTGTGGGTATCAAATACAACGACAAGGTCACCGTCTTGAGATTCGAAACCAACATCTGTTCCACGAAAGCCGCCCTGGTTGAGATGACTACTAACAATTTCTCTCTCCTCGGGACTAATTACGGCTTTGAGGACTCGCGATTCAACATTCTCTCCGATTGGCTCGCCCTTCATGAGCTTCTTATGTTGTTCAGCAACATCTTTGCCCGGCTTAATGCCGTAGCGTCGTTTTAGCTCCTGCTTGATTAACCTCATTTGCAAACCACGCGCACTACCACGGGCGCCTTCTGGTTCGCCAGCGCCCTTGGCTAGGTTCTGAAGCTCTTGGTCGCTCATGTTTCTAACTCTTTTCTTCATCCCCTCAGGACCACCTGGACTCGAATCTTTATTCCAAGTCATAGCTTTATGAAACTTCTTTGCTACTTTGTCACCAAAATCTTCCGAGACCTGCTGTGCTTCGCCCTGAGAGTAAAGATTCTTATATGTTAGTGGATCGTGCTGCTTTAGCCAATCGATAACATAAGGGCGTGCATCGAGATTAGGGTTCTCGTCTTCAAGTTTTTCGAGCATATCAAAAAGATCATCATCACCATAAATGTGATAAATGTTATCTTTCATGTCCGCAGGACTAAGCTTTTCACCTCGTCCGAATAACAGACTGGCGAGTGCCTTGTAATCGCTTTCTTGCTCTGGTAGTGCCCAGGTTCCTTCAGTGATCTGAATGAACTTCTTCATTTCATGTAGTGTTTCTTTCGACATCTGTAACTCCTACTGACAGTATATTATCAGTATTTATCAAATGCCTAACTAATGAACGGTTTTAGGTATATGGTACTTGATTGTAAGGTAGGAGGTATCGCCATCCATTGCTTTTTCGATCAGCATTTGAAGACGTTGCTGGGTCTGCTCCGGAGAACCACTTGTCCATTCGGTCAAGTCAGCAGCCACTAAATAATGCGCCTCATCTTCGAAGGCCTCCATCAGTTCATCTTTTGTAAAGGTTTCGTCGGGCTCGGTGACTAAAGCACCGCAGAAGTCATCGTTGTGATCATAAGCGAAAATAATACCTTGTTCTCTAAACGAGTACTCGTTGCTTCCTCTCATTCTTCCTCCCCTTGGGCTTTTTAGTGGCTTTTTGATAGGCCTTTTGATGGCATTCCTTGCAGTAAGCGCGGCCCTCTACCACAGGTTTGCCACATTCAGGCGCCGTATTCGACCCTGGCGGATCTTTCCACTCGCAGGCACGAGCACGCCACAGTCCGAAAATTGCGTCGAAATCATTCATCTAGTTGACCTTCTTCATTGGGAGTGAGCACATATTATACTATCTTTTGTAGCCTGTGTCAAGCTCTTCTGACGGATCTGGTAAAATTTCTACGATAACGATGCTGTTACCCTCGGCATCCGCCTTGATTATAGCTTCAGACAGCTCAAATTTATCTTTTGTTGATGCATACCAGGTTATTTCATATGGACTTTGAATAAATCCTTGGAATCCTCTTAGAAGAACTTCTATATGCTTGGATAAATTGCTGTAATCTGTACCAACAAATTCACCAATAAGTGATTGAAGATCTGCATAATCAATAATTCTTACCTGTGTTGTTTCTTTGGTTTGTCGATTTAGGACGGTATACTTGGTACCAATCTCTTTTAAATTAATTTTATTCATCTTAATATTTATCGTAAAAAGACACCGTGTACCCATTCTCAACTACATAATCGACGCCAAAAAACTCAGGACACAATGCTAGGTCGGTTGCCCAATCTTCAGGACCTTTCTCCCAAATGATTTGGGCGTCTGCTTTGCTGAATCCGTCTCTTACGATGCGTTTTTTATTCTTGATCACAATGTTTTTTTGATACCCTTTCTGTTTGGCAACCTCTTCTAGTTCAACAAATAATCTCTTGGCTGCGTGGTATGATGGTGAGAGAGAATATCTCTCTGAATGATTTTTAAAGCACATGGCGACACTCCTGGCGTTAAGGTGAATTTTAGCATTTACCTAGGCTAGGAGTATGTGTATGAGTTGTTATTATAAGGTAAATGCGTCTACAACAATATTTACCGTTTTTGACAGAAAATTAGGTATCTTCTTCAATTATTAGTCGAAGCGGAAAACCTTCAGCACGAGCAGTTCTAATACATGTATTCATCTTCTCTTCAGCAATCTCGAATTGGTAGATACCAACCACGGCGCTGCCATCTGCATGAATCTTTAGCATAGTTTCAAATGCTTGGTCGTGATCCATATGAAAGACTAGGACTAATAGACCCACAACGAAGTCCATCGTTGTCTTATCATCATTTAACATTATCACACGCCAAAGATTTGGCTCGGTTACTTCAACGTCTTCTAATTCTTCTACCGCAACGTCGCTATCTGGGGAGATGTCTTTCATCTCATTCATAATGTTTTCTAATTCTGCTTCATTCATGGTCGCTCCGAAAATGCTAGAGTGTGCTAACATTGTAGCACACCCTAGCACCTCTGTCAAAGAATCACGAAGATTTAATTTCGATCTTTCTTGGCAGATTCTCTTCTGGAACATAATGTTCTAGTGAGACAACCAAAAGACCATCTCGAAACTTCGCATCCTTCACCTCCCAGTGTTCTGGCAGATAGAAAGACTTTGAAAAGCTTCGTGTAGAGATACCTCGATAGGTATATGTCTTCTCGTCTTCTTCAGTCTTGTCTGACATCTCTGCGGAAATGGTCAAATGACTTCCTTCTACAGTAATATCAATATCGTCAGGACTAAAGCCGGCAACGGCGAGCTCAATATCTGAGGAAGTCTCAGATCGCTTCACAATATTATGTGGTGGATAGTTAGTCGTTGCGCGAGAATATCCATCAAAGACTCGATCAAAGTCCACAAAGTGACGATCGATCCATTCGGCTAGATTGGATGTGGTTATCTTAGGTAGGTTAGTCATAATAGTTACTCCTTATTAAGCAAGTAAAGTGGGCACCATGCCCAATGTAGAGGGAGACCATTCTCCCTCTACATTTTTATTTAGCATCTATTATAGGAATAGAAGCGCAAAAGCTTTAACAACCAAAAGCGGTGTCATAACTTTTCGAGACTGTTCCGACAGATTCGATGTAAACGACTGGCTACGAACATACTCTTCAGCATCATTCACAAGCTGATATGCCTGATTCATTAGCTCAGTGCGCTGCATAGAAGCCTGATTATACGCCTCTACCAACACAGCGTACTCTTCCATAGCGGCCTGATTCTGACGGAAGCAAGAGATTGTTGCTTGCTTCTGTAGATCCGTATCAGCACGGGAGCCTTTTGTGTAATCAGGAACATTGCCTGTGCAATCAGAAACCACTGGAGGTTCTGGCGGAACCAACACGATGGTCTGAGACTGTGCAAAACGAGCATCTGCCAACTGAAGAAGCTTGCAGTAATACTCCGCATCACCGACAGAAACACCTAGCTCTCTTGCCTGAAAGCTCATTCCACCTGAACATGCATTCGAGAAAACAGGCGCAACGCTGGCAACCGGCGCTCCACGGAAGTCTGTGCTAGCATCAACCTGAACATTTGTGGTTGAGCCTTCAACAACCTGTGTCGAACCTTCAACATTCTGTGTTGAGAGGGCACCTGTGCCTTCTTCACCACCGAAGTTGTTATTGACAGTGACATCGCCTGTAGAAGCGGAAGATGTATTATCTACAGCACCTTCTTCTACATTTAGAGAACCACCAGTTGCGGACGAATCACCACCGACCATGCTGTTTGTGTTTGCAACAGCACCTTCATCAATAGATGCATTTCCACCCTGTGCAGTTACAGCACCTTCAGCGACATTTAGCGTATTGGTGCCAGTGTTGCTATTCTGTACTGCGCCTTCTGAAATAGTTGCATTGCCACCTGCTACCGTGTTGGTGTTGCTATTCTGTACTGCGCCTTCTGAAATAGTTGCATTGCCACCTGCGCCACCAGCTCCACCTTCCGCGGTGTTTGTATTCTGGACTGCACCCTCTGAGACAGAGAAGTTATTGGTGTTGGTGTTTGTGGCTGAATTTTGGACTGCACCCTCTGAGACGGTTAGCGTGTTGGTACCTGTTACCGCTCCACTCTCCACGGTCACCGCACCACCCGTTGCAGATGATGTGCTTGGTCCTGTTGATAGTGTTGTATCACCAACATTTACCGAGCCTCCCGTAGCGTTGGCATTGCCGCCTGTTGCTGTTTGGGTTTGGTTCTGCTGCTGCTGTTGCTGGTTAGTTAGCGTGTTGGTATTGTCAACCGTTGCAGTGGCATTTGCAGTTGCTTCGGCAATTCCAATTCCGACACCGTTGCCGCCGCCCTCGCCTTCGCCGCCGTTGCCATTTCCACCTGGTCCACAGGTGCTACCTTGACAAACTTCAACTTTTTCGCCGTCAACAAATGTTGTACCGGCTGATACGATCTGAGATGATGTTACCGCAAGAACAACAAGAACTGCTGCTGCGACTTTAATAAGAACCTTCATATATTTAACTCCTTATATGATAATAAGAAGTTACCAGGCAGAATTTACAACCATATGACATGCACTTAGGTTAATTCTTTGCGACCCTCATCTTTCGATAAAGTTAGCCGTTTAACAAGTATCTTCTATAGTTTCTCCAATAATAGACTACATAAAATAAAAAGACAAAGTAGTCCTTCTATTTATACTTTATTGTATAATATAAAAAGGACTACTGTCAAGAGCTGTGTTTCGTCTTTAGTACAGGCGTTTACTTTTCTGTTGCTCTTCTAAAGTCTTAAGCCATCGCTTACGAGCAATCGCCTTCTCCTTCTTTCTGCGCACAGATGGCTTTTCATAAAACTCTCTTTCTCGCAGTTCACGAAGAATGCCAGAATCTTGGACCTTCTTGTTAAAAATCTTCATAGCCTTTTCAAAACCAAATGGGCGATCCTGAACTTCAACCTTAAGCCCTGGCACTAGATCACGAGGATTAAATTCATTCTTGCCTCGGTGTGTGTATCTTTCTTTTCTACTCATCATTCATCCTTTTCTTTTCGTAATGGTAATCTAATCTTCCGTTCTCTCCAATAACAACTCTCTCTAATCCTTCCTTACGAAGTCGAGGAAGCCGAAATTGAACATGCAACAATACCTTTTCAAGTATAGTCTGCAATCCTCTTGCTCCTGTCTTTTCTTTAGAAGACTGATGAGCAACGCCGCGCACAAATTCAGGTAAGAATTCGAGGTCCACATTGTCTAGTGAAAAGAGTCCTCGATACTGGTCAATTAAACAATTCTTAGGTGTAGTTAGTACCTTAACCAGCATATCCTCAGTAAGATCATGCGTAGCGACAACAATCGGAAAACGACCAACAAATTCTGGAATCAAACCAAAGCTCATTAAGTTCTCTGATGTCGCCTCTGATAATAACATAGCTTCGGATGATTTGTCAAGTACCGCCCCAAATCCGATTGTGGAATGTTCGCGCTTACTTTCCTTGATAATGTCAGCCAATCCCACAAAAGCTCCGCCGGCGATAAACAAGATGTCTTTTGTTTCGAAATCTTCTCCGGACGAAAGTTTGATTTTTGTTCCTTCTACAAGTTTGAGTAATGCCTGTTGAACACCTTCTCCCGAAACATCTCGATTGACTGTTGCGCTCTCGCTCTTACGCGATTTCTTATCGATCTCATCAATGTATATAATGCCTTTCTGCGCCAATTCGATGTCTCCATCGGCGGCGTGAACTAGTCTGTCAATCATATTTTCAACGTCTTCACCGACATAACCAGATTCAGTAAGACTAGTGGCATCGGTTTGAACAAACGGAAGATTAAGAGTTTTCGCCACTGTGCTAACAAGTAGCGTCTTACCAGTTCCACTCGGTCCAATAAGAAGAACATTCGATTTCTTTAGTTCTGTATCTGAGACAACTGGATTGTTGATGCGCTTGTAATGATTATAGATTGCTACGGATAATGTCTCTTTTGCGAGTGATTGCTCGATAATATACTGATCGAGATACTCTTTGATTTCTTCAGGGGTTGGCAGGTCATCAATTTTTTTGATGTTTTTCTTGTTATTATGAATAACATTATATCCGAGTTCAATGCATTCATCACAAATATATACCGTAGCCGGACCTTGATCTGGGCCTGCTAATACCTTTTTAACTTCTTTTCTGCCCTTGCTACAAAAATTGCAAGTGATATTATTCATCTATCTCTCTTTATCCGCGATTGTCTGTTGCTGATAGTCGGTGCCGGTCAGGTGCCTTAGGTTTCGTAACTAACTCGGCAGTTGAGTTTGGATTAATTTTTACTTGTTTCATTGTAGCGGTTTCTGAAGGCATTTGCAAATCTTGAATAATTTCTTCATCCGTAGATTCGACATCAGTTGATGGACCTTTCGATGAAGGAGGCGGATCGGTCTTCGTGGGAGGCGACTTTTTCTTAGAAGCCCTATTCATTAGAGAATAGTTTGCAGCCATGAGGAGGAGAATTGCCATCGGATCAAAAACGAATATAAATGCAATGATAGCCCATCGAACAGCATCTTCTAGATTATCTTCAGAATTTCCATAAACAATCTCAGCGATATATTTGATAGGACCAACTTCCATTTCAAGAGACCGAAGCTCGTTGCCGAGTTGAAGTTTCTCATCTTCATACTGGTCAATGCGATTCTGTGCCTCATCGATCGTCGTTGCCAACAGGTCTCTCTGCTCTTGTTGTCCTTCTCGTACTGCCCTAGCTCCGTCATCACCACTAATCTTGTCATATTCGATTAGCGTCTGAACCGTTTCATCGAGTTGAGCAATAACCGTTTCTGCATCTGCAATTCGAGCTTCTTCTCTATTAATTCTCTGATCTAGTCTTTCGATCTGTGCTGTGTTGTTTGTGACCGGGGCTGTTTGTTCTATGTGTGCTTTTGATAGCAGTCCAAAGATACCCATACTGGTGAGCAGCATCGCAATCAATACCAGAGGCAGCATCGCATATTTGATTTTCGTGGGCTCTGTCCAGTTGCGGTAGATCCAGCTTACGCCGACAACTTTACCGAGTTCGATAACAGAACCCATTACAAGAGCATGGATCGGCAATCCTGAGAAGATTGCCACAATACCAAAGATGGCAAAGACTGCGGCTGTTCCAGCCATAGCCAATGCGGTCAATAGAGTGATGATTCCAAATAGCATATATAAGCTATTTATCAATAGTTGTGATGCAATGGTTCTGTCTTAATTCCGTGTAGAATGCTTGTTTAGGAGTAATATACGCGAATTGAAGATCTTGATTTCCGATGATAATATAATGATTCGGTAGCTTCTCACGAAAGGCATCTCGAATTTTATTCAGGTAAGCCCTCTGAGATTCAGTTGTAAAATCCCGGTCCAGTTTACAGTTGATATATAGAACTGGCAGGTTTCCCTCTTGAGGGAATTCTGTAATCTCGATCGGTATCTCTTCTCTTTCTTCGTTATCAAATTTTTTCATCTTCATCACTAAGATAGGTTATTTCTACGCTACTGGCAGAGAAGTTTAAATTCTCGTAGATAAACTCCTCGCAGGCTTCGATCATTTCTTCCTCATTATCGTAGCCGTCCAACCAAAGTTCTACTAGAAACTTAGCCATTAAAAGCTCATTCGCTCATCAATCGTATCGCACGATTCGGACGACTATAACGAGCGCAGCTCTTCTTCGTCTCCCACCATTCGACCTCGCCAACCTTCACACCGATGCGCGCCATCTTCGGAGTCACCAGGTCATACACCCACTTCGAGAGATTCTCGGAGGTGGGTATAAAGTCAACAACGAAGAAGCTTTCGTAATACTCGTACTCTGGGGTACCTACTGGAATACCAGTTTCTTCCATATTAATCAGATAACCTGCGCAATGATCGGTTTCTGGAACAAAGACCGGTGTAAGACTTTTCGGCAGATGAACCAGTTTTTCAAATAGAGGATCATTCTGATCAAGAATGAACTTGTGGTCAACTGTCTCGTCGAAGAACTTTTTCAACCAGCTAAGATGCAGGAAATCTGTTACCATTCCTTGCGGATTAAGATTGTCACCTTGAAGGTGAATATGAACTTCTGCTTCGTGCCCGTGTAGGTGTCGGCATACGCATTGCCTTTCAAGAGCAAATTCCTTCTCTAACTGCTGCACCCAGACGCGATGGCCATATGCAAAGTTAAATTCTTTACTGATCTTCCAGCTCATCTTCTTCTCCTTCTTCGTGCTCATCTAAGAAATCTTCCAGTAAATAACCGGCTGCAATTTCCTTAAGCGCAAGCACCGTGTTACCGCTACCTTCTCTAGGAACTAGAGGCACAGCCCCATTTTCCAACATTTTTGCTCGTTGTCCGGCAATCAGAATCATTGCGAACTGATTACTGTCACAAGTCTTCAACGCGCCTTCGATAATACCTCTAGCCATTTCCTTAACCTCTCTTTCTTGATAGTGCCATGAATTCTGCTCTTGTTGCGGGATCGTCTTTGAACGCCCCGCCCATCTTGCTCGTTACCGTACTGGAATCCATATCTTCGATACCGCGAGCCTTGACGCAATGATGGTCGGCTTCTATCACCACCGCGACATTTTCTGTATTTAAGATATGTGATAGAGCATGATAAATCTGTGCGGTTAGCCTTTCCTGTACCTGCGGCCTTCGTGAGAAATAATTAACCACTCTATTCAGCTTACTGAGGCCGACTACCTTACCATTTGGAATATAGCCGACAGTTGCTTTGCCTACGATATTCTGAAAATGATGCTCGCAACAAGACATAACACTAATGTTCTTTTCTACCAACATCTCATCATAGTTGAACTTATTTTCAACAACAGTGATCTTAGGAAAGTTCTCAGGCTTCAACCCGTAGAAGGTTTCGTTAAGATACATCTTTGCCACGCGACCCGGCGTATCATGTAGACTATCATCAGAAAGATCAAGACCGAGAACATTCATAATCTCTCGAAAATGAACCGCAACAGTTTCTAATTTTTCTTCTACTGCTCTATCGTTGTATTCGTTCCCTACCAACGGTGTTTCAACACCTAAATCTTTCAATTTCTCATGTACTTCTAGACCTAGCCTAGAATCCGTGTTTCCAATTTTTGCCATTAGCCATATACTCCATATTTACTTAATGTTATCTGCATTTGATGCCAGTTATTCTGAATATAGATGGGTCTAGAGTTTATATCTTCTAGATATTTGTGCATCGCTGTTAGAGAAGTCAACACATTATGAAAATCTGATCGCAGGTCTTCTAATTCTGATGCTAACCTCGATGAACGGTCCTTCTCATCTCTATATACACTATAAAGAGTGGAGATAACACCGTTTTGATTTATATCATCGCCTAGTTTCAGTTCTTCGTAAAAAAATTCCTTGTCGATCTTTTCTTTCATGCTCTCGTCATTCACCAGAATTGAAAGAGCTTTATCAAGACGAGCAAGAAGTTCTTCTATGTTTTGATCTACGGGAGAAGATGAATTATTCATATGTTTCCTCTTATTCAATTATTATAACGCATCTAACGCAATGTGTCAAGCTATACTGCCATGGGCGGTTTGTTCTTAAAGTCTGGATGAGCTTCGTACCCAATTAATTCTACATCACCATATTCAAGACTTAAAAGGTCTTCAAGTGTATTTAGACTCTTATTAAATTTTAAGGTTGGTAATTTGTATGGAATACGCTTAATCTGTTCTTGGACCATAGGAATTTGATTATGATAAATGTGAACATCACCACCGAAGTAAACTAGCTCACCAGGCACAAGATCAAGTAGTTCGCATAATGCCATATTAATAAATGCATAGCCCATGATATTATAAGGCAGCCCAAACGGTATATCGTTGCTTCTCATTATGAATGATGAATTAAGTTTGCGATCGGGCGTTATTTGGTATTGGTGCATAATATGACAAGGTGGAAGCGGGGTCTGATCTACCTGCTGCGGATTCCATGCAGTGACAAGGTGTCTCCGACTAAATGGATCCTTCTGTAATCCTTCGACTAGTCCCGCAATCTGGTCCACTCCCTCCACGGCTGGCTGAAGGAAGATCTCGCCTTGGAATGGTCCGGGCATCGGGTCTTCGATCGTCACAGCATCCTCCCCGCCAAAGTTTCTCCACTGGTGGCTGTAGCCGTATCCCATGTCGCCTTCTTCAAGATGTGTCAATCCTCGCTCGTCGAGAAACTCTCGGGTCGTGTTCCCTTTCCAGATGTTAATCCTTTTCTCTTCAAGCTTCTTGGTATCGCGATCACCGCGCAAGAAGAACATAGTTTCTTCAAACGCAATGCGGAAAGCAACCTTCCTTGTGGTTATAATTGGGAACCCTTCGGAAAGGTCCCATCGAAGTGATCTGCCAAAAACGGAACGGGAGCCTACCCCTGTTCTATCTTCTTTATCGAAACCGTTCTCTAAGATATCAGTCAACAGTTGAATGTAATTTTGCATACCGTTTATAATAACGGATTATTGTGTTCGTGTCAAGAGCAATCTACGATGAAGCAATCGTCCTTCTATATACCCAACCGATACTTTGTCTTTGAAACCTTTCTCCGCCCAAATATATCGAGCATGGGCTAAAACCTGCTTTCGTAAATAAGTACCTTTATAAAGAAGAAGATGTTCGGCGTGTACTCGGATCTCCATTTTCAGTCGTCGCTTATCTGAGAATTTGGCGAGAATATTACCAATTATAAAACTGCGATAAAACTGTTCGGCGTATCGAAGTCCCAGAAGTTTCTTCTCACCACAAGAATTGTTTTCTCTTGTCATGACAATCGGTCCGAAAACCTTGACACACTCATAGATATTTCTTTCAAAATATTTGTCGTTTACGATATGAAAAACAGGAAAGAATCTTTTAAACCGGTATATCTTTTTTATTCGCATGATGTGTCTGTATCTGTGTCCGTGGTTGTTTCTTTAGATGCAACGATTTCGTCAGTGACGACGATCGGCGGTATCAATATAACCTTATTTATTAATTCGTAGTCTAGTTGATAAAAATTTCGTATTCTTTCTAAAACAACATCAGTTAGTAATTCATCTACCCAAGGCTGAATCATTTTTTTAAAATTGTCATCTTTACCAACATTCTTTAATGGAAATATACCGACATCATTAAATTCGTGTAACACTTTTGATGATAATAGTTCATCACAATAATAAAATTTGATATTATTCCAATCTAGATCAATAATATGATCTGCCTGTCTTACCAAATGTAGATCATAAAACACATCAAAGTTTGTGAATTCCCATTTACGACTTAAAAACCATTTGCGAAGATTAGATGTTGGTCGATCAATTGCACATATTTCCGTAACGCATTTTCTCCACCGCTCGACAGGGTCTCGAAGTATAACATGTTTTTTAATCGTTGCTGCTCCAACAGGGTTTATGATATAATTAGAATCCCTCCAACCCTTATCAAACAAATATTTAGACATGCTGTTCGATGCATTCTTTGGAAGATTGATCCAAAATTCTTTTTTATCTACGGATATTAATCCTCTACCTAAATAAATTCGACAGCCTGCACAAACGTCAAATTTTTTAAATGGTCTTGACGTTATGATAGAATTTTTGCCCATGGAAACAAACGGGTAAAGATCCTTATAATAAGATTTCATAGATTACTCTCCAATAAAACACATCAACGCGCTCAACCTCACTATCGTAATGAGAAGTATCATCGTGCGTCTGTGTGCTCTATCGTATAGAGTTGGGCAATGCGTACTTTATTTATCTTCGTATCAAGTATTATATGGCTTCGTGGCCATGAAGAGTAAGGCTTTCGCCGTCTTTCAACAAGACCGTAAGAGTGAGCGTTCCGTCATCGCTCTTACCACACCCGGTGTCAGTGAAAATGGCTCGCCCGCCAGTTTGATTGGTCTGTGTGAACGGTCCACGCTTCGACAATGACTCACCACCATATGGCTTGCGATCATGACCAACCACAACGGTGTGATCACCGGGGATCTCGTCCACCCAGTTGTAGATGCGGACAGGCATGCCATCTGCCTCGCGCTCGCCAGTGACCTCGCCATAGAGGGCGCGATGCTTCGCCTTTCGCGAAAGTTCGGCTGGTTGGTCCCATACCTCCGCATGTGTGGCTCCATGGGTAAACACCCAGTTCTTATAGCGATATAGATGTGCGCTGTTTCGATGATTTATAAGATCTATGATCGTAGAAAGAAAAAGCTGTTCCTTTCCTTGTGGCACATCTGTTAAGGTCTTGAGTTGTGCCTTTTTAAGCTCTACCTTATTTCCAATGGCATGCCTATAAAATTTATCATCGTGATTTCCAATCACTAAAACGCCTCGGCCCTCATCCAACACCGCTTTCACAGCGATGACCGTCTCCAACGGCTTATCATGCCCATCTACTAAATCACCTAGAAACACAATAAACAGGTCGTTCTTGATGGCATAACGAATGCCATCTTTCAGCTTGTCAGCATGAGCATGAACGTCGCTAAAGGTAACGACGCCCTTATACCCCTTATTGAGATACGGAGTTAAGTCCATTATGAATCCTCTTTAGCGTATTTATCGCTAAAGTTCAAAAGTGAAACGCGGATTGAACTCGTTATTGATAGCGTGAGGATGGTAGCCGCACGGATTACAAATAATGCGCGTACCATGAATATCAAAATCCACATTGTCGTGTGTATGGCCATGTACCCAAACGTCGATGTCATTATCGTAAATAAAGTTGTCGAGGTTGGTCATATAGGCTGCATTCAGCGGGCTGGTCCGAAACCTCTGAGGAACACAAAGTGGATGCGGTAGGTGATGAGTCATCACAATCGTCTTACCGTCGAATGGCGTCTTCAATCGCTCTTCGATAAACCGCAGAGTCTTTTCATGCTCCCGTACTGTATCAAGCGGGTGCAGCCGTCTCTTACGATCGCCTTCGATAAACTGAACAATGTCGTAGTCGTTCATTCCTTGGCGGGCTTGGACAATTGCCCAGTAATCCTGCTTGTCAAAATCAGTCCACAGCGTGCCACCGAGGATGCGATAGCCTTCGTATACGAATTCCGTGTCATCAATCAATTTAAAGTTGTCGGGCATGGTGTTGACAAGCTCAGCCCAATCATCGCGAACCTGATTGTAGGTGTGATTATAGAACTCGTGGTTGCCAAGGGTGTAGGCAACAAACAAGAATCGTTCACAAAGATGCTCTATAAACTCTCGGGCATGAGTCCCAATGTGAATGTCGCCGGCGAGGAGTAGGATGGTCTTGGCATCGTCATTCATCGCTGGGATATTCATGGGGATCGCGCAGTCCGCGCGGAACTCCAAATGTAGGTCGCTTAATACTCTAAATTTCATACTGTCATTATACTAGAAACAGACCATTTTGTCAAGATAAAGAACCCTAACAAATTCAATGACTTACAAGATTTCCTAGAGGTGAACAAAAACCGCTCTCATTGAGAGCGGTTTCATTCCTTCAAAGTGGATACTTACCTTTCGCCCTTTGCAGAGACAAACTCATTCAGCTTTCTAGCTTCTGCTACAACGTCTTCAGTGGTCGGCGCTGTCTTTGCAATCTCCGAATCTTCTACTGCTGCTTTAGCGGCATGTTGAGAATGAAGAATGCTAAAAGCAAGTTCTAATAAATTTTGTCTAATTTCGTAAGGTGATTTGTGGTTGTGTGCCATTACTTATGCTCCGTTAATACTTTTCTTTATAGGTGTTTATATTGCACTACAATATTTATCTAATATTTTTATTTCTTGGGGATAACTAGCCCTTGCGGCGGAACTTCAAGCCCACCTGTCGCTGAGCGATAAGCAGATACCAGTTCATCATGCGGTTTCATTCTTGCTACAATATGTACTCGCATGTATGAAACCGGCTTATCCTGTGCGCACATCATTGATGCAGCCGTAAGACTTAGTCCTTGTTGCGTCATGACCAATGTGCATGGGCTATCAACGAGAATCTCTTCTCGAGTAACTGCATTAACCTTACCAATAATCTCTTCTCCGGTTATAAGTTTAAATGCTACTATTTCGTCCTTTTTAAAGGCTGCTTCTGTTTCCTTATCAACAAACATCTGTGTCTCCTTTGTGTTATTAATTTATCCGCACTTTGAACTACCACAAGATCTGCATACAGAGCAGCCTTCCTGGTACACGATTTGCGAACTTCCGCACTCTAAACAAGTTCCTTCTACCTTTTCTCCATCCTTGATAAAAGTGGATAACCACTTCTTTACCGCAAACAAGAATGTACCTACATACGCATTGTCTAGCTTATCTAATGCATATACAATATTCTTGATCAATACGCCATGTCTTAGGCATAGACTAATCATACGAGAAATCTTCGTTGCGTTGTTATCGCTCGCAATCTTCTCCAACACGCCTTCGATATGATGCTCTGGAATACCCTTAGTTCTCGCCAGTGTGGTTAGTGCCTCAACCGCACCTTCTGCAACGACGTTCTTTTCATGGTGGTTGGTGTGAACGAACAGAGCAAATGGCCTACTACCTGTCTCATTCCACACAACCGTCATATACCACTTCTTACCTTCTGCGCGAAGACGCTTCATCGTCGCAGGAGTGGATTCTGGCATGTCCACATCCTGTAGGATGATTTCCTCATCGTCTGGCTCGGCATCCTTCTCATCCTTGGCGGAGAGAACCGTTGTCATGGTGCCCGAACGGTAGGTGGTTACGCCCTTGACAAAGCCGCTGGAATAAGCATTGAGGTAAATGTCTTTAAAATTCTCAAAAGGATAATCGTTAGGAACATTTACAGTCTTGCTCATTGCACTATCGACCCATCGCGCAAACCCGATAAGATCACTGACATGGTCTTGTACATTCATATTCATTGCCGTGGCAGTCCATGTTCGACGAGCATCCCACTCTCCCTTCCTTCGCATATATCGAACACCATAATCTTCACAGAGCACTTCTTTTGTTAGGCCACGATTTTTGTCAATCTTATAGACTGTTCCATCAGGCCCTTTGCCGCGAAGGATTTCTTCGTCGCCTTCTTTGACAAACTTAAACATTTTCGTTTCCTTCCACTCGCCTTCGTACCACTTAGGGCAAACGTCAGCAATATCATCGGGCATGTAATTGACGATAACTGTACGAATATAGTCATGCATAAACACTGGCTCTAAGCCTCCACTAACTACATTGGCTAAGATAGATGTATTCCCCGTTGGCTGAATGGACAGAAGCGAGCTATTGCGAACACCTGTGGTAGATAGCTTGTCCATATATTCCTGTGGTAGGTCGAGAGACTTGACAAACGGTCCTTCCTTGTGCCACTTCGGATTACACTCGCTAAACATGCCCTTTTCTTCAGCAAGATCAATAGATGCCATGTATGCAGTTCTCGCAATGGTACGCATTACATCGTCGCGAAGCTTGTTCGCTTCTTCGCTGGCAAAGCGCGTCTGTAGCATATATAGAGCAGACCCCCAACCGAGAATACCTACACCGATTCTGCGCTTGTTGCGAATGCTGTACTCGTATTCTGGCAGCGGTGCCTTGGTAAGGTCATTAATATTATCGAGAAAGCGAACTAGATAGCGAGTATACTTTTCGATGCGCTTGAGGTCAAATCCTGTGCGAGCCTTATTGACGAACTGTGTAAGGTTTAACGATGCAAGGTTACAAACGCCACCAGGTGCCAGCGTTTGCTCGCCACAAGGGTTAGTGGCAAACACCGTCTCAGCATAGTTCAGTGGCAGGAAATAATTCGCACGATCCAAAAAGAGCACACCAGGCTCCGCACGATTATATGTGCTTTCCATAATCAGATTCCACAGCCATAGAGCAGAGATGGTTTGATATTCTTTAGTTGGGTAACCTTTTGCTTCCCATGCCTTCATGTTACCGTCCCATTCGTTCTCATACTTAGCGAATGTTGTATCTGGAAAACGCAATGTCCACTTGTCAACTTCGGAGAGTTCTTCTTCACCAGCACCGCCATCCTTCATCTGCAAAAGCTTGGTGACTAGATCCATAAACTCATCTGTACAGTTGACTGAGACATTGAACTTAGTTAGGCGACCTGGCTGTTGCTTTGCTGTAATAAATTCAACAATGTCAGGGTGCCAAACATCCAACACGCCCATCATTGCACCCTTGCGGATCTTGCCCTTTGCCTTCTTGTTGAGGCTCTTCTTACCGGAGCCAGATGTAATGATCTCGGAGCTCTTGTCGAATAGTTCCATATATTTTACCGCACCAGGTGTCTCCACACCGATGCCGTGGATGAAGGCGCCACGTGGACGAATGTAGGAAAAATTCTCACCCCAGCCGCCTTCAGATTTGAGCGTATGCGATTGAGCGCGAAGGTGAGCAAGAATGCCGTCGAGGGAGTCCACATCCTTCTTCACTCGCGGACCGACATAGCAGTTCATCAGTGTCGTACCTTTCCACTCAGTACCGGCATTGGCATAGATGCGGCCGCCTGCCGTTGCCTTGAAATTGGAGAGCAGATCGTAAAACTTTTCAGTCCACTCGTTGCGAAGGTCTGTTGTAATTTCCATTGATGCCGCTGCTTCAGCAACACGGTAAAGAGTATCGTCAATACTCTTATCGTTATGATCTTTATATGTACTCTGCCAAACCTCTTCTGAAAAAACATCTTCAAACTTGGTCTTGTACTTCTTCTGTATCTCTGTTTTTAGTGCGTCCTTTACTGTGATCTCTGGTGTCTTTTCTGCGAGGGCGGTAGAGTTCATTCCTGTGTTCTCCTTCTTGTTTTATAAATCATTGAATTGTTGGAATTGACTCGTCTTCAAAACGGTCAATTACTTTAAAAGAAACTTCGTGTATCTTACTTATCTGTCCGAGGATAATATTTAAAATATACTTATTGTTGATTATCGGTGCCAAATATCTATTCCTATCATCTTCGATCAAAACAATTTCAATCGCTGCTTCTTTTACCACCAACATAAGAGTGTGATACATAAGAAGACTTGCCGCGTTTTCACAGAATAATCTATAATGTAAGATTTCCCAAGGAGACGGCCAGCTACTGGGCGTATAGTAATCAATGCAGCGGCTACCAATAGGTAATTCAGCGAAGAATATTGCTACTCTATTTAGCTGTTCTTCCAAAGATAAATCTTGTATCTCTTCGCGAAAGGATCGCCAGTTTGCAATCCTTTCCTCGGGATTTGAATTATTCCAAAATGACATTATATTATTATAGCAGGTTATTCTTGACTGTCAAATGTTTATGATTATACATACCACAGGAAGGCACGAATCTTAATAAGGCGGATTAGCATCTCCTCTTCTTCCTTGTGCCAAGATTCCTCAATTTCAAACCGTTCTTTTGAAATTTTACTCCATTCAATCGATGCCGGATGATCTTTGAAATCATCGTCCATCATCCACCCGAAGGTATTAGGAATATCGCTTGGTCGGTCAGGTAGCGGGTGTGTTTGGTTTAACCTTTCTGCTCGGTTGGGATATTCGTTGACCCACCAATCATAAATAGCAGTCATTTCTTTATAGGCGTCAGAATGCAAGTCATCAGATTCCCATTCGATATTGTTAGCGCCTGTCTCATAAAACTTACGCAGCTCTTCCATCATACCATGTAAGATTCTGGTGTCTGGATCGTAGTATCCCGGAGATAATGTCTTCGGTCTAAGGACGTGATACTGATGCTTCTTCACGAATCTATGTAGGAACGCACACTTGGCATCTCGAGTACGCCAGGAGATTCTCTTTACCATATTCTGAAAAAACCGGACAAATTTATTATGAAACCAATTACGAATTGGAAATTGCTCTTCCATAGCCTCATCCCATTTTCGCCACCCGGTTCTTGTCAATGCACTGGGTCGATATATTCGCCAACGAGATTGGCGAGTCTTTTCAATGAAACGATTAAAATATTCATCATCATTGAAATCATTCTTTTCGTTTAATTCATCGAGTTCTGGTATCTGTATTTTTAAACTGTGTGGGACTTTCATTTACTTCTCTTTCCGAATATATCTGCGACTACGATCGCGCTCTGTTCTATTCAACCTTTGTGAACGATCTCGATAATATGGCAAAGATCGAGGCGATGAAGGGTAATTATAGATGCGACCCCTATATCTATAGTACCTATGCGGTCTTTCGATATACCATCTTGGATACGTCTGATAATAGAAGCGTGTAAATCCATAATGATTATGGTGCAGGTCAGAGCTGATTCGAACCTCAGTTCTTACGTGGTCGATATTATATGGGACTGTCGAACAACCGATAAGAATGGTACTAGCAATTATTCCTACAATAACGATTAATGTCTTTCTAATTGAAAACATATGATCTCCTTTTATGTACTATAACATATTTATGGAGATTATGCAATTATCTTCAATATTATTCCAGATTTAATTTCTTAAGTATTCGCCAATTACCAGTAATTGTCTTTCCTGCATCGGCATCATTGAACCAAAGTCTGCCAGAACATGGAAGGATGTTTACTTCGCCAGGTCCTGGTGGGGTTACTGCGTCATTCAATAACACCGCCGGAACTCCGTCTAATAATACATTTAAATCTAGAGTAAGAATACGATGAGAGATCAACCTCGAAAAATTGATATCTTTGGCACCGGTGCTCACTCCATCACCAACCTCCACATATCTTCTATTGACGGCGTAATCAATTTCGCCATCATATAATGTCCATCCTCCCATATAGCCATTGGAGCTTGTCATGTTATGCCACATTGCAATACCTAGATCTTGCCCAGTCGCCGTCGGGAAGGTATATTCAACAACTCCGTTGATGAGGAACTCGATAGTTGTTCCTGTTCGCCTAAATGCAAAAATATCATTTTCAGCGCCGTCGGCTTTATTAATTGTTGCAGCCAACGATCCACCCAGAGCGCCAGTATATACAGTAACCGTATATTCTAGATCTTCAGTCACATTATTTACTCCGGTTCTTTGATATCTAACATGAAATTGATGACCTGCATCACCCGTTGTTAGAGCTTTTGGATTAGCCTCAATCGATGCCCAATCTACGAGACCAAGTCGAGGAATGTATCCCGAACCATCCTGAACCATCTTAAAACGAAATTCGAAGTCACCTTCTAGTTTGTTTTCCATATAGATTGAATTAGTTAATCCGCGCCCGGCAATAATTTTTCCAGGTTCTCCCCATGCAGGCGGCGTGGTCAAGCCTTCTTCTGTACTTGTCCAACCAGGAAATGCTAGTGCTAGTGGTTCCGCTACCCTCGCGCCTAGATCTACGGCAGGGACTGTGCCAGGCGTAAAGTCTGTGCCTGTGCCGGTGGCATGCATATAGTTATATGTTGTCTGAGCAAATGCAGTGGCATCATCTAGTAGAATACCATCATAGACATATACATCATAATATTCACCCACTACCAACGGATCAGTGCCACCGTTGTCATCAAATCTGATTTGAAGAGTGTCTAATAGATCTTCGTCAGTGGCATGTGTGATTTTTGAGCCTGCATGATTTCTTTCCCATCCTGTTCCGTTCCAGCCCCATTGTTCAAACCAAGGGATTGCATTTTCAGATGAGACCGAGCTATTGCCATAGAATGTAAGGAAATAATAAGGTTGACTATTGCTGCCGGCACATAAGAAGATGCCGTTGCCGACGTGTCCGATCATTGTGTTAGATACGATGTTTCGACCTCTCAAAACTGTTGTGTGGCCGTGGGTTAGATTCACGCCGCTCGTGTTTTCATATACTTTCGGAACAGCACTATTAAATTGATCCCATGTTCGAATCGAAATCGGTGGCATGTGAGAACCGGTAGACTGGTTGGTTATACCGGTCAGAGCAGCTCCTGTATAACCAACCATATAGGTTGTATCTGTAGATTCGTCATGGTATGTTAAATTACCAACAATACCTAAATTATTCTTTTCTGTATCGCCGGTGGTCACGTTCCCAGCGTTCTCAGAAGAAGCTCCAAATGAGATTCTTCCGTTTCCAAACCAATTGCTTGTTACCCAAACAAAAGCGGTGCTGGTATCATATATCCCCGAAATGAACCATTCAGTATTACTGAGTGGAGTCGCGCCGTTATGGAAATAATTTCGGAATTTTAGATGACCGCCAAGCCTAGAGCTAAGATTAATGCGTGTTTGATTTGACGCAGGACTTGCCCCTGCTTCGGACCACCAAAATGCTTGATTGTTGTTTGATTCAACATCAAACGCATCGGGCGCGACTATCATCAATTGACCATCAACACTATATGGATTAACAATTAGGCCTAATATATTCGAGGGACCTGGCGTCCCGCTTGTATAATCTGTTAGTAAGAATTGTGGGTCGGTCGTTTCATCATATAATGTCCAAGTAGTACCTTGGTCGGTAGACTTGCCTAAATATGCAACCGAATCTGTGACATCATGAAATATAGCCCACACATCGCCAGTGGCTCTATTTACAGTCACTCCTCGGCAGGAGTTTGGGTTAGTAATCCCGGCAGGTGTGATTTGTGTGATTGCGGTTACGGGTCCTTGAGACGGCCTTTCAATCTTCCATAGGCCTGTATTTTCACACGCCGCAAAAATATCTCCGGTCCTTTCGCCTCCCGAATACGCAGGTCCTAGCTGAAGCAACCCCGTCGCGGGCAAAGGAATGGCACTGTCAGCGGTAATATTTTCAAATTCGCCATTCACATGCATCACCGTGATGCCGTCATCTGCGTATGTTAGAAATTCAGGCCATAGATATTGTTGAAATCTGCGTTCAGCTTGTCCGAACCGTCGAGAATCAGTTCCTTCTGGACCAACATAAGTTCCAAAACCCGGTGGTCGCATAGTATTAATCGTCATAGGCACAGGTTGATATTGAGCATAGTTCCATCCTGTCCCGCGTCGCCTCCGAATTTTATACTCAGCAGCACCAACTAATCCGCCAGTAGTGATCTCAACTCGATAATGATGAACAAACGGTTCTCTATTTACGGTGTCTGCCCATGTTCCTGGGTCTGTCACAGTAAGGCTTGCCAGAGAACTTCCCTGATTATCAATATCTAGAAACGGTCTGCGGAAATTGCCTGTATCTGCTTGTCTATGAAATAGATTTTGTACAGCCGAACCTGTTCCTTTCGATACGGGCTGCGATGTTATGAAGTTGACCGACCCTCTTTTGACACTAAATGCTCGAAAAGGTAACCCATGATAATTCGTGACATTTGCAGATGAAGCAGGAATGCCTACAGAATACCGATGCCCGAAGAGCATATTGATGTGTGACGAGTGTGCAGATTGTCTTACTGACCCGCCGCTATAGATAGATGGTGCGTTAAATCGTCCTGACGAATCGCTCTTTGTTCCTTCACAATATAAATGTGTAGGATAATAACTCCAGTCCTCTGGTTCTGATATGGAACTAGCGGTTGACGGATAAATTGTGGCTTGCTGCCCAAAAGTGTTGGCCATGCTCCGAGACGCATCTACCTTTCCATCCGCGACAGGCGATATATCAACAAAGATTCGATAAAAAACATCTAGTAACTCGTCGGTTTCCTGAATACATGGGGTTGTGAGGCTCACAGAAGCCAGGTGCCCTTGCCGCGCGCCTTGGAAGTCAGCTCCGCTCTGAGAAAGTCCTTCGCTGCTGACAACAACTGATCGTATATATCTTGTAGCCGACGGAACGCTGAATCTAGTTTGTGTGGTCCAAAAACCGTTGCCAGGCGGGTCTGTATTAATATCGCCACCTGTCCAAAATGGCTGAGCTTCTTGGAGTCCAGAAACCCACGTCAACGTGCTCGTGCTATTCTCCCCATGTATAGTTGTATTTAATATGTTTGAAGTGGGTATGTGACTTACCCACGCCGCAACTGCATAGGTCGCACCGGTAAGAGTTGATGTATTAAGATACCGTTGATTGAGCATGTGCTTATCATGATACTTGTATTGAATATTATTCTGCTCTTCTTGAACAGATACTATTTCACCCGGGACCCACTCGTTATTTTCATCGAGTATCGCCTTATATTTAACCAGTGTAAAAATACCTTTGACCATGATACGTTATCCCTTTATAATACTATATTTAGTTAATCCTAAAGCTCGCCGATGCTAATTCCACCCACGCGAGAGACGAAGATATTTGGATCGATTGTGCCAGACGAACTAGGGGCTGGAGTACAAAATGTTTCGTTGTCTGGGCAAGCCACAAGACCCGGAACAAAGGTTGAGAAACTTGTTAATTCTGCGGCGCCGCCAATAGTAATGCCCGGAGTTGCGGTAGATTCAACCTCTTTTGAAATCAATGTTGTAATGAAAATCGTAAAACTTGTTAGTTCAGAAGCGCCAGAAGAAGACATTCCTGTTGCGACAGATGTAAAGGCATTTCTTGTATACTTCGATTCTGGTGCTCGGTAGATCTCACCACTTGTTTCTCTGGAAACAACATTTCGTAAAAGATCATTCCATATTACAACCAGCCGATATGTAACGCCGTTTTCGATATTCCAGTACCTTCTTTCAGGAATTTGTATGCCCTCGGTCACCCAAACACCATTTACTAATTTCTGTACTTCTATACCTAATAGAATATTATATTTGGAAATTCCAGTAGGTTGAGTCCACATAATCGAATAAGGTCCGTTCTTACAAGTTCCCGGTGTATATGTCCCATTTTGGTCCGAGTATGATGTAGGAGCAACATCAACAGTCGCCGGCATACGAACTTCCGAACTATGACGACCAAGTTCGATGACCGTAGGCACATACGATTCGCCTGCTTCTGTGATGGTACTAGATGCTATAGACGTTATTTCTCTAAAGACATTTACATCACTGAACTTCTCAAAAGGCGTACCCCTATCTATCCAAAGTCGAAAAACTAAATCAGTGGTATTCGGATTTACAAACCACGGCGTTAACGTATTAGAATCTTCTAATGTGACCGGAGTACCTTCTATTTGTTCCCATTCAAATATGTGATCATTAATGTCACCTACTAAGATCTGTGCATCGAGTTCTACAATTGATGCACAAATAACATTCTGATCAGAACCTGCGCTAAATGAGATGAACTCCGGCGCTACCTCAGACTGAAGGACTTTAACACTGATAAACGGCATTAGAAGGTTAGCTCCCCGCTTAATGTAATGGCGATGTTACCTATCACACCATCTGGAACACTGGGTCCAACAAGGGTGATGACATCGCCGGGTGCTACGATCACTTCCGATGGAATCGTGACCGTTCCTAAATTGTTACCTGTTGTGAATTGGATGGTACCAAACTCTACATCGTTCTTCTGTACGCTAAATGTTTGCGCAAGATTAGATGCCGTTGCAGCATAAGCTTGTGATGCATTACCATCTAAAAAGGTAAATGCATTTGCCACCACATAAGCACCATAAAGATAATCAGGTGTCGTGGTAGAACCACTAATAAAGAAACCTACTTCGTAAGGTACTGGACCACTAAATCCGCCTCCTGCCCCTGTGCCGATCTCAATATTGAGATTGGTTGTTACGATGCCTGTTGGCGAGCCGCTAAAAGATGGACTAACGGCGAAAACACGATTGACCAAATTGGCCAATGCTGCTGCCTGCCCCTGAGTGTCAAGATTTAGAAAACCGTCTTCATCAAAATCGCCACCAAACAGAACTAGATCGCCAACAAGATCTGTAGATATGTGATTAGCTCCTGCAGATGTAGATAGAACAATTGATTCGATATTTGCCAGAGTATTATTTGCATCAACGCCTTGATCAGCAGCAACAAAAACAGAATAACCAGTAAATCCATTAGGCGGATTAGTTCTTAATGTAGAGTCCCAAATAATATCCTCATCTGCCAGAACAACGGTACCCGAGTTCACAAGCGCAGACTTAACATTATTAAATAGCGTACTATTAAAAGCATCATCGAATCGTATTTCGAGAATGCTTGTGTCTATGATAGATTGTGCTGTCGCAATATCTTGATCGTTATAAACCAATATGCCTGCAATCATTAATGATGGATCGCCACCAATCCAAACCTGCTTCGTGTCGGCTGTGAGTGCTATTTCACCTGGTCGCAATGGTTGTGGAAG
>Ga0102926_1000056_pt1 | contig 50933 bp, 52 predicted proteins | sample SalPonR1_A_D2_MG_FD_78173 | JGI IMG/M metagenome (GOLD analysis project Ga0102926, IMG submission 78173) | Salt pond soil microbial communities from South San Francisco under conditions of wetland restoration - Salt Pond MetaG R1_A_D2_MG | ecosystem: Environmental > Aquatic > Marine > Intertidal...
CTGAGCACGCCCTTGGGGTCGGCGACGACGCCATGTTCATCACTGCATGTGATATATTCAAGCGCATCGCCCGCGCGCCCGAACACCACCGGCAAGCCGCTATCGACCGATTGCGCCTTGAGCCCCGCATCGACCACCGCGCGATCCGCGCGCACATGGCTCATGACACTGGTCATCAGGAACAGCGCGTTCTCCCATCCCTCCGGCCCGTCCAGCCGCCGCCCCTGAGCGTCCTGAACCCGCCCGTAATCGGCATCCATGAAGGCATAAGAGCCGCATTGCAGCTCGGTATAAATACCGGATTCGGCCTCGAACTGATAGCTGCCGGTGCCGCCGCCGCTGACCACCTCGCAGGGCAATCCGGCCTTTTCCAGCACTGCGACAACTTCGCGGGCGATTGCGATGGCGGTCTCGATATGAGCCTTGCGCTCGTCATAGCCGCGCAGGTGCTGCGCCGCGCCCTGATAGGCCTGAATCCCGGCAAAACGCAGCCCTGGCGCCGCCATGACGGCGCGCGCGATCTCAAGCGCCGCTCCGCTGTCGGTGACGCCACAACGCCCCGCGCCGCAGTCGATCTCGATCAGGCAATCAAGGGTCGTGCCATGGCGTTCGACCGCCGCCGAAAGCTCTGCCACGTTGTCGATATCGTCGATGCAGCAGCCCACCTTTGCGCCCAGCCCCGCCAGACGCGCCAGCCGGTCGATCTGGCGCGGGTCGCGCAGCTCGTTGGTCAAAAGAACATCGCCAATGCCCCCGCGCACGAACACCTCGGCCTCGCTGACCTTCTGACAGCAGACCCCGCAGGCCCCACCGATGGCGATTTGCAGTTTCGCAAGATCAACGGATTTATGCATCTTGCCATGTACCCTAAGGCGCATCCCCTTGGCCTTGGCATAGGCACCCATCTTGCGCAGGTTGCGTTCCAGCGCGTCCAGGTCCAGCACAAGGCAGGGGGTCGCTATCGCGGCCTCGTCCATCCCCGGCAGGGCGGGGATGTCAAAGCCCGGTTCATATGCGTCAAGGTTGCTCATGCCCGGCATCCTGACCCGCCGGCGCGCAGATGAAAAGACGCAAACAGCGGCAGTGGCCGGATCGGCCGCGCCTCACGCGATCACGCCGCCGGATAGCTGCTGAACACCGTCGCCCCGCCATCGCGCGTGATCAGGTAGACATCATAAGCCTCGCGCCGATCCTCGGGGCCCATGCCGGGCGAACCATAGGGCATCCCGGGCACCGACAGCCCGACCGCATCGGGGCGCGCCTTCAACAGAGCGCGGATATCGGCGGCGGGCACATGGCCTTCGATCATGTAGCCTTCGATCTTTGCGGTGTGGCAGGACGCCATGCGCGCCGGAATGCCATTGTCCAGCTTGTAGCGGCTGAGCGCGGTGCCGAAACTGGTTTCGGTCGTCACCTCGAAGCCCTCGGATTCGAGGATCTCGATCCAGGCCGAGCAGCAGCCGCAATTGGGGTCCTTCATCACGTGGATCTCAAGCGGTGCTTCGCTCGCCGCCACCGGTAGCGCAGCCACCGCGCCAAGCGCCGCCCCGGCGACAATGAATCCGCGCCGCGACAAAGCTTGCTGGGTCATGGTCTTTACTCCTGTCCTGCTCGCGAGGATGATAGCGCCCGGCGCGTCGCCCGCAAGGCCGCGCCCGCCAGGTGATGCGCGCATGTCCGCCGTCAGGCCAGCCACACATCAAGGAACAGCATCACCACCAGTCCCACGGCCAAACCCAGCGTCGCCTTGTTCTGATGGCCCCGGCGATGGGTCTCGGGGATGATCTCGTGGCTGATTACATACAGCATCGCCCCCGCTGCAAAGGCCAGCCCCCAGGGCAAAAGCGGCTCGGCGACCGAAATCACCCCGGCCCCGAGCACCCCGCCCACCGGCTCGACCATGCCCGTCAAGGCGGCGATGCCCCAGGCGCGGCGCCGGTCATAGCCCTCGCCCAGCAGCGCCACCGCCACGGCCAGCCCCTCGGGCGCGTTCTGCAACCCGATGCCGATGGCCAAGGGCATCCCGCCCGACAGCCCATGCGCCCCGAAGCCGACGCCCACGGCCAGCCCTTCGGGGAAATTGTGGATGGTGATGGCGATGATGAACAGCCAGACACGACGCAGCGAGGCCGCCTCCGGCCCCTCGCGACCCAGCTTGAAATGCTCATGCGGCAACGCCTCGTTCATGAGATGCACCGCACCCATGCCGATCAGGATCGAAACGCAGGTGATCGCTGCCGGGATCGGCCCCGCACCAAAGCTCGCCTCGGCTGCATCGAGCGACGGAATGATCAGCGAAAAGAACGACGCCGCCAGCATCACGCCCGCAGCGAAACCCAGCGACATGTCGCGAAACGCCTGCCCGGGCATCCGCCCCGCCAGCACCGGCGCGGCCCCGACCGCCGTCATCAGGCCAGCCGCAAGGCTGCCAAGGAAACCAAGAAGAACCGGTGATGCGATCTCGGGCATGAGGACTTTCTGACATGATATCAAAGGGCAACCACGCCAAGCGCGGTCGCCCCCGTTAGACGCCACTGCGCCGACATGTTCAAGGGCAGCGCGCGTTCAGGCGTCTCAGGCCCGCTTGCGACCCGTCACCATCGCGCGTGCAAGATTCTCTCGATGCGCATGACTGGCCAGCACGACCCCGCCCAGATGCAGCAGTATCAGCACCAAGGTCAGGTTGGCGGCGATCTCGTGGATTTCCTCCCAGATCGCCTCGCCTTCATGTTCGCCTTCATGCTCGCCTTCCTGCTCGGCGCGATACTCTTGCGCGCCCTGCGCGACGATCCCGGCCAGCGGCCCGCGCCCCTCTTCGGCGGCCAGCGTGGCCATGCCGGACATTGCCGTGACGCCAAGCGCCACCAGTAGCGCCACGGTCATCGCACCCCCGGCAGGACTGTGCCCGAGATGGCGCTCGACGCGCCCCGCGACAAGGTCGCGCAGATAGCGCAGCACCCGCCCCGGCCCGGTCACGAACTCCGAAAACCGCGCCCGGCGCGGCCCCGCCAGCCCCCAGAGGATGCGCAGCGCGACCACCGTCGCGATGGCATAGCCCGCCCAGCTGTGAAGCCATTCGGGCTCCCCTTCGGTCAGGTAGGTGGTGGCGAATGCCACCACCAATACCCAGTGACCGATGCGGATCAACGGATCCCAGACCTTGACGCTTGTCTCTTCTGTTGGCCCGGTCATCAGTCATCATATCCGCGGCGGCGCACCTGCTCGCCGGTCATCGGATCGAAATAGCCTTCGACGCGCATGCCATTGGCGTCGATCATGTCGACATCGTAAAGCCCGCGCTCGACCTCGATCTCGCGGATGCGATAGCCCATGGCCTCGATCCGGGTCGCCAGATCGGCAATGCTGATCCAGTCGGCACGATCGCCGGCAGTGACCGGCATCCGGCGGGAATCATCATCCGAAGCCTGTGCGAAACCGGCACCCAGTGCCAGGGTCGATGCGCCAGCGGCGGCAAGAAGCATGTTGCGGATCATTTTAAGTCTCCTTCGTGTTGAGTTGCGGCAGGATCGCCGCGGAACACGGCCCTTATGCCCCAGCCCGCCTGACGCCAGACTGACGGCGATTGTCAGCTTGCTGTCAGGTGCGGGACGTTAGAAACTGCGCATGATGAAACTGCTTCGCCTCCATTTGCTTGCCCTCGTGCTGGTCCTCCCGCTTCTGGCCGTTAACACGGCCTTTGCCAGCGGCGACAAGGACAGCCACGACGATTCTGATGACCATGACCGTGCGCGCGCCGCACTGGAACGCGGCGCGATCCTGCCGCTGTCCCAGATCACCGCGATCGCGCAGGAGACATTCGGCGGACGGGTGATCGAAGTGGAATTCGACGAGGAAGACGGCGGGTTCATTTATGAGCTCGAACTGATCCGTAGCGACGGGCAGCTGATCGAGGTCGAGATCGACGCCGCCAGCGGGCGCATCCTCAAGATGGAGGCGGAAGACGACTGATGCGTGCGCTTGCCGTCGAGGATGATCCCGCAATCGCCGCCGATCTGGCCGCCGCGCTTGGCGCTGCCGGGTTTCGGGTTGAAACCTGCGGCGATGGCGAAGAGGCGTGGTTCCTCGGCGATACCGAGGATTTCGACCTGATCGTGCTGGATCTCGGCCTGCCGGGGCTTGACGGTCTGTCGCTGCTCAGGCGCTGGCGCGCTGCCGGGCGTGCCATGCCGGTGCTGGTGCTGACCGCGCGCGGCACCTGGCAGGAGCGTGTCGAGGGGATCGAGGCGGGCGCCGACGACTACCTCCCGAAACCCTTCCGTATCGAGGAATTGGTGGCGCGGGCGCGTGCGCTGGTGCGCCGCGCGGCGGGCCATGCAACGGCCCTGCATCAGGCCGGGGCGCTGCAACTGGACACCAACCGCATGACCGTCGCCGCGCATGGCGCGCCGGTCGGCGTGACCGCGCTTGAATACCGGCTGCTGTCCTACCTGGCGCTGCACAGCGACCGCGTGGTACCGCCCACCGAATTACTGGAACATCTTTACGGCGACGACGACGCGCGCGAGGCCAACGCGCTTGAAGCGGTGATCGCGCGGCTGCGGCGCAAGCTGGGCAAGGGCGTGATCGGCACGCGGCGCGGCTTTGGTTATTTTCTCGAAGGCACCGGCCCATGAACCGGCTGTCGCTGCGCCTCCGGCTGGCGCTGGCCGGGGCGGCGGCGATCATGCTGGCGCTGGGGCTGGCGGCGCTGGGGCTGGCGGCGCTGTTCGCCACTCATGTGGAGCGGCGCGCGATCGGCGAACTTTCGGTGCAGCTCGATCAGGTGCTGGCCGGTCTTGAACGCCAGGGCGACGGCGCGCTGGTGCTGGCCCGCCCGCCCGCCGATCCGCGTTTCGCGCGCCCCTATGGCGGGCTTTACTGGCAGATCGAGGCCGAGGGGCGCGTTCTGCGCTCGCGCTCGCTTTGGGATTACGCATTGCCGCTACCGCCTGACGAGCTGGGCGCGGGCGCGCCGCATCACCACGCCCTGCCCGGCCCCGATGGCGGCGCGCTGCTGGTTCTCGAGCGCAGCGCACGCCTGCCCGAAGCACTTGGCGCGACGCCGCTGCGCGCCGCGGTCGCCATGGAGTCTGGCGAACTGGTGCAGGCAAAACGCGCCTTCCTGGCTGACATGACGCCCTACCTTGCCTTGCTGGCGCTGGTACTGGCGGGCGCGGGCTGGGCGCAGCTGGTGATCGGGCTGCGCCCGCTGCGCCGGCTGGGCGCGCGTGTCGGCGCGCTGCGCGCGGGCGATGCCAAACGGATGGGCGCCGACTGGCCGCGCGAGGTGCAACCCCTCGCCGAGGAAATCGACGCCCTGCTGGCCGAACGCAACAGCGCAACCGCCCGCGCCCGTGCCCGCGCCGGGGATCTGGCGCACGGGCTCAAGACCCCGCTTCAGGCCCTGATGGGCGAGACCAGCCGCCTGCGCGACTCCGGACAGACCGGGCCAGCCGATTCCATCGACAGCGTCGCCGACGCCATGTGCCGCCATGTCGAACGCGAACTGGCCCGCACCCGCAGCGCCGCCCGTGCCCGCAATGCGCGCGCCGATGTGGCGCTGGTGGCCGCGCGTGTAATCTCGGTGCTGATGCGCACCCCGGACGGCGCGCGCCTTGACTGGCACCAATCGGTGCCCGAGGGGCTGACCGCCGCGCTTGATGAAAGCGACCTTGCCGAGGCGCTTGGCGCATTGGCCGAAAACGCCGCCCGTCATGCGCGCAATCACGTCACGCTGACCGCAAGCGCCCTCGACGTCGCGACCCTCAGAATCGACATTACCGATGACGGCCCCGGCATCCCCGAACACCGTCTGGCCGGGCTGACCGCGCGCGGCGCGCGCCTTGACGAAAGCGATACAGGCTCAGGGCTGGGCCTCGCCATCGCGCGCGACATTGCCGAGGCGGCGGGCGGACAACTGACGCTGGACAGCAGCAGCGCAGGGCTCAGCGCCAGCCTGACCCTGCCGCGCGCGTGACCGCCCCGGCCCCGGCGGCGGCCATGCGCTCAGGATGCCCATTCGCCCTTGCGAAAGACCGGCACAAGCGTGCCATCGGCGGTGATCCCGTCGATATCGGTGTCGGCCCCGCCGATCATCCAGTCCACATGAATCAGGCTGGCATTGCCGCCGCGGCGTTCGATCTCTTCCGCGCTCAGATCGCCGCCATCCCTGAAACACTTGGAGTAGCACTGCCCCAAGGCGATATGGCAGGCGGCGTTCTCGTCATAAAGCGTGTTGTAGAACAGCAGCCCCGACTGCGAGATCGGCGAGGAATGCGGCACCAGCGCCACCTCGCCCAGCCGCCGCGCGCCCTCATCCGTATCCAGCAGCTTTTGCAACACCGCCTCGCCCTTGGTGGCGCTGGCGCTGGTGATGCGCCCGCCCTCGAAGCGCATCTCGATCCCCTCGATCAGACTGCCCTGATGCGACAGCGGCTTGGTTGCGCGCACATGGCCTTCGGTGCGCATCGCGTGGGGCGTGGTGAACACCTCTTCGGTGGGGATATTGGGGTTGCAGGTCACGCCATTGCGCGCGCTCGAGGCCCCGCCCTGCCATTCATGCCCATCCGCGAGGCCGACCATCAGGTCGGTCCCCGGCCCGGTGAAATGCAGCGCGTCGAAAGCCTGCTCGTTCAGCCAGCGCGTCCGCGCGCGCAGCTTGTCGTTATGGGCCTGCCAGGCGACGACGGGATCGTCCTCGCCCTTGACGCGCGAAGCGGCGAAGATCGCTTCGGCCAGCCGCGCGACGGCCGTCTCCTCGTCGAGATCGGGAAAGATGCGCTGCGCCCAGGCGGCGCCGGGATAGCTCACGATCGACCAGTTGATGTCGAAATTCGCGATCTTTTCCAGCGCCGGCTTGTAGGCCATCGCATTGGCCTTGCCCACACGCGCGACCTTGGCGGGGTCCTCATCGGCCAGCAGCATCGGATCGTCCCCGACGATCGCCATGCGCGCCGCACCGCCCGCAAAAGCCTCGGCCATGCCGTCGAACAGCCAGCCCGGCGCGCGGTCAAAGCTCGCGTCCCGCGCATTGCGATAACGCGCCAGCGTCAGGGCCTCATCCCCCAGGATCGGCGTCACCAGCCCCGCCCCCGCGCGATAGGCCTCGGCCACGATCCGGCGCACCAGCGGCAATGCCGTGACCGGCGCGCTCAGCACCAGATCCTGCCCCTCCTGAAGGTTGAGGCCCACCTGCACGGCCACCTTTGCCAAACGGTCCAGGCTTTGTTGGTGATCGTCCTCGAATATCATGATTATCCCCAATGTTTCGACGCGTCGCGCGCCACGTTCCGCCATGCCCGCACAAAGGTCAAGCCAACGGGCCAGATGCGCGCGCGCCCCTTGAATTTATCCGCCACGCGCCAGATTTTTCTGGTCAGGCAACCGGATAAACAAGGAGTACAACAGATGAAACTGAGTGCGCGCAACTGCCTCAAGGGCACCGTCACCGCCATCGACAAGGGGGCGGTCAACAGCACCGTCCAGATCGACATCGGCGGCGGCAACACCATTACCGCCATGATCACCAACGCCTCGGTCGAGGAACTGGACCTTGCCATCGGCAAGACCGCCCATGCGGTGATCAAGGCCTCCGAAGTGATCGTCGGCGCCGACTAGGCGCCAATGCGAAGGGCCGCGCCCAATCAGCGCGGCCCTCTTTGATGCATATCGCGGCGTTCAGCCGTTCTTGCGGCGGAAATGCAGCTCACGCATCAGCGCCTTGGCGGCCAGATGCATCCCCGAATTCTGCAACTCGTCGATACGCTGTTCGATTTCTTCGTCGGTCATGCTGCTCATGGCTCTCTCCTTCTGGTCTGTTGTCCGGTCGATCCACCCTGGCGCCGGACCAGAGGTCCGCCACCCGCAGGGTCGCGATACGCGCAAAGACCGCCTGCTGCAGGGATCCTCATCGGCATGTCGCCGAAAGATGGCACGCTAGCGCTTGGGCCGGGCATTCACCCCGACCCGATGTGCAGGGACAAGCAACGCTTCAATCACCTGCACGGGACTGTGCGGGCTATATCGCCTTTCAGCGCGCGAACATCAACCCCCGGCCCCGTGACCGGAGCGCCGATCGCTCAGGACTCGCTGCTGTCCCTGGCGGGGCGCAGCAGCGACTGGGCCGTATAGACCAGGATCGCCAACCCGACGGCCCCCGCGCCCGCAACGCCCAGAAGCACGATCCAGTCCACCGGCCCGCCGATATCCACCAGCGCCGAATTGGTGACCCAGAGCACGAACATCACCGCCGCGACCGCCCCCAGCGGCATGAACAGCTGCGCCAGCAGGAATTTGCGCGCCGACATGTGCCGGTCGCGCACCAGCACGTAAAGATAGGCCACGGTGATGATCGCCGCGATCACCACCATTGCCCAGAACAGACCCTTCCCGAAGATCTCCTCGAACACGGCCAGCAGGGTTTCGAATGACAGTTCCTTCATGGTCGGTCCTCCTCAGACCTTGCCGCGCAGCATGGCGTTATAGGTGGGCTTGAGCGCGATTTCCTTCATCAGCCATGAAATCCACAGCTCCTCCAGCGGGGCGATCACACCGGGAAAGGACGGCGTCAGCCGGTTCTCGTAATCGAACTCGACCAGCATCGCGCGCCCGATCCTGGTGATCATCGGACAGGAGGTATAGCCATTGTAGATCGCGCTGCCCTCGCGCCCGTCCAGTTCGGCGACCAGATGATCCTCGACCACCGGCACCTGCCACTTGACCGATGCGGCGGTCTTGCCCTTGGGCACGCCATTGATATCACCCACGCCGAAGACATTGGCATAGCGGCGGTGGCGCAGCGTGCCGGGGTCGACCTCGAGCCAGCCCTGATCGACCCAGCGGTCGGCCCAGCTCAACCCAGATTCGCGCACCACCTGCGGCGCGCGCTGCGGCGGGATCACATTGGTGAAATCGAAACCGATCTTCACCTCGCGCGCAGGCGTGACCGTCACCGTTCCATCCGCCGCCAGCGCGCGGCTTTCGGGCACCCGGTAATGCGCGGTTCTCGTGCCCGCATCGATCCCGGTCAGAACATGGCTCCAACGCGCGTCAAAGCCGCGCTCGTCAAAGATCAGCTTGACCTTCTCATTGACCACCGGCACCGCGAACAGCCCCGCATTATGCGCCGTGTAGATGATCTGCGACTCTTCACGCCGCCCCTTGCGGCGCAGGTAGTCATCGGTCAGGAACGTATATTTCAGAGGCGCGCCCGCGCATTTCATTTCGGTTTCCGGGCGCCCGAACAAGGCCACGCCACCCTTTTCGGTAAAGGCGTCCATCGCGCGCCAGGTGGCCGCGGCCTGCTCTGGCCCGGCATAAAGCGCGCCGATCCCGTTCTGCCCCACCTGGTCAAGCGAGAACCCCTCGACCGCGTCCCAATCAAGCGAAAGTCCCGTGGCCACGATTAGGTAATCATAGTCCAGCCTGCTGCCCGATGCGGTGGTAACGACCTGCGCCTCAGGATCGATCGCGGCGGCATGCTCTGCGACCCATTCGACACCGTCCGACAGCCAGTCGCCGGTGGCGCTCAACGTGTAACTCGCCGGTTTGAGACCGGCCGCGACAAGTGTGAAACCGGGCTGATACCAATGCTCTTGGCGCCCGTCCACAATGGTGATCCTGGCCCCCTCGAGGCGCTCCGTCAGCCGGTTGGCCATCGCCGTGCCCGCCGCACCCGCACCCAGGATCACGATCCTGGCGCTTGTGCGCACTGGTTCGGCCCGTGCCGTCCCCGGTGCCACGGCCAGCGCCGCAGCCCCCCCCGCCGCAAGCCCGAAGAAGCCGCGCCGCGATGTCTCACCCTTCAAAAACTGCTCCATTCCCTCACCCCATCGCCAATGACATCAATCATATTCCGGTATGGGAATGTATACCATCTTTGCGGCGCGCGCACTGACCCTGGCCCCGTCCTGCCGCGACCTGTCGCCGCACAAAACGCCGTTCGGGGGGCCTGATCCGCGGTTTTCGGGGCGCAGGCGGCTAGGGCGCGCCGATCCAGGGCTTTGCCAGCATCCAGACCGCCATGCCCACCATCATCAGATTCTCGGTCAGCGAAACGAAGCCAAGCGGCACCTCGCTGTCACCCCCAACGCAAGCGCATTTCAATTCCCGCCGGTCGATATAGACTGCCTTGAACACGCTCGCAGCTCCGATGGACCCGATGAACAGCGCCACCGGCGCCGCAATCAGCGTCCAGACCCCCGCGATCATCAACAAGCCCGCGCCGGTCTCGGCAAATGGATAAACATAGCCATAGCGCACATGGCGGCGCGCCAGCAGGTCGTAATTGAGGAACATGGTCGAGAAACTCTCGATATCCTTGAGCTTCTGCAAGCCAAGCAGCACCATCGAGATCGCGATGAACCACTCGATCACCCGCCCCGAAAACAGCCCCTGCTCCGAGACGGACCCCACCGCCAGCGCCATCAGCGCGGCCACCGTGAACAGCGCGACAATCGGCTGATAGGCACCCGCAAAACGGCTCTCCTTGCCGAAATGCTCCAGCAGCGCCTCATACCCGCCGATCCTTTCGCCGTCGATGAAACCCTGCGGCGTGGTCTTCACGTCATGGCGCTGCATGAACGCCTCGACCTCCTCGCGGGTCTCCAGGTGATGATCCTCCACCTCATAGCCCTCGCGCTCCAGCAGATCCTTCGATTTCAGCCCGAAGGGGCAAAGATGATCGGGCATCACCATCCGGTAAAGCACCGCCTTTTCAGCATCGGTCTTGTCACTCGCCGTCTTGCTCATCTCTCGCCTCTCCTTTCGCTCAGGGGGTCTTTTCGCGTTGTGTCCCTTCGCGCGCGTCGCCATTCGTCTCGATATCCGCGATATAGCGCTTCATCTCGTCGATCTCGCTGCGCTGCACCCCGACAATGGCATCCGCCAGCGCCCGCACGCGCGGATCGGACAGATCGGCGCGCTCGCTGGTCAGGATCGCGATCGAGTGATGCGGGATCATCGCCTTCATCCAGGCGACATCACCGACCGTCTCCTGTGAGCGCACCAACCAGAGCGACGCCGCGAACACGACGGTCGCGCCGCCCAGAATCGCGACATTCGCCGTTCGGCTGGCATACATGGCCCACATGAAACCCAGCATGATCACGGCCATCGCCGCCCCCATGTAAAGCGCCATCCAAAGCCGGGTCTGCGAAAAGAAAACATGATCCATCGCATAGGTATTGAGATACATGAGCCCATACATGGCTATGGTCGATGTCGCGATCATCGACAGAAATCTTGCGTAACTCATCGCGTCCCTCCTTTTTCAGGTAACGCATGAAAAGGCGAAAGGTTCACTCGCGCCGCAAGGTCCCTTGCCGCGCCACCACGGGACTCCCCTCAACCCTTCATCTGGCCCAAAATACCTCGGGGGGTCCGGGGGGCTGGCCCCCCGGCGCGCGAGTCAGGCGGGCCGGATTGTTACCGATCCTCCATGTCGCGCGGCACAGCACAGGTCGCGTGCATTTACGCAGGTTTCGCAAAAATAATTTAAGTTATTGAAAGTAAATTATTTAATTAAAACTCCCAATGCCTCGCTCGCGCCTCCTTGAGCCGTGACCACCGCTTCAGTCACAGGGCCGGGGGGCGCCGTGACCGGCTTTTCACATCGCCTGGCCACGTCTTTCGTCAACAGGATTTGAGGCGCATCCTGGAGTCATCGAACGCGGCACAGCCCGCTTGAAACGAAACCGTAACCAAGCTGAACCCGAAAGGAACTGACATGACCAACGCAACCAGAATCCCCGCCTTCCGCATCGCGGCCCTCGCTCTGGCCGGTACCATGATGGCCTCCGCCATCCCGGCCGGCGCAATGGAGATCAACCCCTCCGACCGCGCCCCCTCCTGGGTCAGCGAAAGCAACTTCAACGCCATGAACGCGAACGAGATCTATGAGATCGATCGCGCCCAGCGTCTCGGCGTGAATGTCATCATCGAAGGGCATTCAGCCTCGCAAAGCCGTAAAGTCGTCGACGCGGCACTTGCCGAGACCCCGGTCACACGCTCCGGCCCCTCGGTCGGCACGCAGGATTACAGCGACCCGCAAGATACGAGCCTCGGCTCACATGGCCGCTGAGATCAGAGCCTCATCCGCCAACGATGCCGCTCCGCGCCATACCCTTGGCGCGGGGCGAAAACTTCGCGCACCGAACAGGGGTGTCCGGGCCGCGATCAGCAAACCAGGCCCAACCCCTTGAGATAGGCAAAGCCACTTGGGATGGTGTCCTTGTCCCTCAGTTCAAGCACAAGATGCGGAGAACCCTGGCAATCCGTTAAGGCGCGGAAGACGGCCGCCCATGCGATTTCGCCTTCGCCCGGAGGCCAGTGGCGGTCCGCGTGACCGTCGAGGTCCTGCAGGTGAACATGTGCCAGCAAGTCGCCCGCATCACGCACGAAATAATCCACCGGCGGCGCGCCGGACATGCGCCGCGCCAGATGGGCGTGGCCCGTATCGATGGACAAGGCGATGGCGTCCGACCCGAAGCTCTCGACCATCATCCGCCGCGTCGCCGGGTCGACGTCATGGATGTTCTCGATCACCAGCGTGATCCCTTTGTCCTCGGCGGCGCGTATCACGGGCGCCAGCGTCTGGTGAATGCGCGCCCGCTTCTGTTCGGCATAGTCCGGCGTCACCAGCAGGTTATTCTGGTACCACAACGTGTAGGGCGAATGCAGCACCATCTGGCGCGCGCCGATACGTTCGGCAGCCTCCAGCGCCTTGAGCAGCCGCCGGGTGATGAGGGCGCGCAGCTCGGGGTCCTTGTTGTCGATATCCAGACCCTCGAAAGGTCCGTGAATGCCGATCCGCCCGCTGAAGCCGTCAAGCGCGGCCTTGGCCATGGCGACCCGGTCCTCAAGCTCGGTGGTGAGCGCGTCAAATGTCATGAAGTCCTGCAATTCGAGGTCGCGCGCATCGTCGAACAGCCAGTCGCGGTGCCGGGCGATTTCAGCGACATTCAGGCAGGCGCCGATCTTCAACGGGGTCATGCGGAAACCTCCTCTTTCATGAAAACGGACCCGGCGGGCGTGCCGCGATAGGCCATGCGCCCCGCGACCCAGGTTCCGGTGATGGCCGGGGCATGCCCCTTCGGCCAATCGAGCAGCACAAGATCGGCCCGGCGCCCCATCGCGATCTCGCCGCGATCCGTCAGGGCCATGGCCGATGCCGGTCCCTTGGAGACCAGCCGCCAGAGCGCCAGCCGGTCGGCGCGTTTCTCGGCATCGAGACGCGCCACTGCGGCCAGCATCGCGGGGTAGAAATAGTCCGAGGCCAGCGCATCGCAGAGACCGGCCTCGACCATGTCACCCGCCCCCAGAGAACCGATATGGCTGCCGCCGCGCGCCGCATTGGGCGCGCCGAAGATGATCGCATCGCCCGCATCATGTGCGGCCTTTGCGGCGTCAAGCACCATGGGGAATTCGGCAACCTGCGCGCCCACGTTTCGAAACCATGTCCGTGTTTGCGGCGTCGTGTCGTCATGGGACAGCATCGGCGCGCCAGCGATCTGGCCCATCCGCGCCACGCGGGCAATCCGGTCCGGCACATCCCCGCGTCGCTCCCAGACCTTGGCCAGCAGCGCGATATAGTCGTCCTCGGACAGTCCCGCGCGTTGCGCCTTGGAGGCCGTGCGCCGCTTCATCCGCTCGTCATCCAGCGCGGCGATGGAGAAATCGGGCGACAGCTCGAATCCTCGCTCCTGGATCGGGACGTCATAGGCGCGCATCGTCATCGAGGTATGGTCGTTAAAGGCGATCGCCGGCAGAAGGGGGCCATTGAGGGCCTCTTCGATCACGTCCAGCGCCTCGAAGGCGAAGGTTTCCCACCGCAATTGAACGCGGTTTTCCACGGTCAGGCGCGGGGCCATGGCCGCCATGCAGCGCATCAGGTCGCGTCCGCGCGTCACATCGCGCAACCCCGGCTCCCAGCCCAGCGTGATGGCGTGATAGGCGGTGGCGATCCCATTGGCCGCCAGTTGCCGGTCGGTGTCGATGATCGCCGCCTCCTGCGGAAAATATACCCCCGGCCGTGGCATGAGTTGCCTCTCGAACGCATCGCCATGCACGTCGATGAGAGCAGGCGCGAGCACCAGGCCGCGCGCGTCGATCCGCGTGCCTGCGACCGGCCCGCCGATCTCGGCGATCCGGCCCCCGGCCACTGTCACCGTGGTCTCGGCGATTTCGGTCGGCAGATAGACCTTCGCGCCTTCAAAGGTGATCATCAAAGCCGCTCCATCGTCAGGTGCCAGTGCCACGAGCCCGGCTTCTCATGTTCACGATCCTCAAGGCGCAGGCACTCGAAACCGGAGAAAATCGCCAGCAGTTCGGCGGCGGAACAAAAGTAATGCGGGTGGGTCTTGTCCGTGCCGGGCGCATCGAACACCCATGCGTTGCGGCTGATTTCCCGCCCCGAAAAGGCCGCTTGTTCATGCGGCAGGCGGCGCTTTGACAACATCGTGCCAAGATAATAGCCACCGGGCTTCAGGATACGGCGGATCTCGCCGACGGCGCGCAGCAGGATGTCTTCATCGCCGTGATAGATGACGTTCCAGGACAGCACATGATCAAAGGAGCATGTCTCGAAAGGCAGGGCATCCATGCGCGCCAGCACGGTCTCGACGCCGCCCAAGCGGTCGATCTGCGCCAGACCATCGGGCGCTGCATCCAGCGCCACGACGTCGAACCCCTGTGCGGCAAGCCAGAGCGCGTGCCGCCCGACACCTGCGCCCAGGTCCAGAATGCGCGCTCCGGGCGCCAGCGTCCGCGACCAGGCGATCACGTCCGGCTCGGGCGTCAGCCATTTGCTGCCGGCCTCGATACCTGCCCACTCGGCGTTCCAGTGGGTGTCGGCTGTATCCGTGTTCATCGCTGTTCTCCGATGATTTTGATGCGGGCATAGCCCGAGAGTTGCTCGATCCCGATCACCACGACGGCGATCATCAGGATCACCGTCAAGGCGGTCGGATAGTCAAAAAGGTCAAAGCCCACCTTCAGCTCGATTCCGATGCCGCCCGCGCCCACAAGGCCGAGGATGGTCGAAGAGCGCACCGCCTTTTCCAGCGCATAGAGCGCGGTCGAAACGAAGGCCGGCATGGCAGCCGGAACGGTGGCGCAGGCGACAACGTCGATCCCGCGCGCGCCGGTTGCCGTGAGGCTTTCGGCGGGGCCCTTGTCGGTGGCCTCCATGTCGTCGGCAAAGAAGCGCCCGCAAAAGCCGATGGTATCGACCACGATCGCGAGCATGCCGGCGAAAGGCCCCAAGCCCACAGCCACGACGAAGACCAGCGCCCAGGCGATGTCCGGCACCGCGCGAATGAAGCTCAGCGCCACGCGCACGATCTGGTTGACCCATGGCCCGGCGATCAGCCCGCGTGCTGCCAGCAGCGCCACGGGCAGCGACAGGATCACCCCCAGGACGGCCCCTGCAACGGCGATCTGCAAGGTCTCTACCATCTTCCATCCCAGGCGTGTCAGAACATCCGCGGACAGGTTGGGCGGGAAGGCACGCGACAGGAAGTCGGCAAAGCGCGGCGGCGAGGTCATGACCTTCTCAACCGAGAACCCCGCGCCCGAGAGGCACCAAAGCAGCACGACCAGCCCGGCCGCGTAGCCAAGAAACGAGATGGCCGAGGGGCGTTCGAAACGCGACGGCGCGAAAAGATCAGTCATATAGCCCCCTGAGATCGGCGGTGCGCAGGCTGTCTCCGGTCGCATCGAGCTTCATCCGCCCGTCCGCCAGCCCCAACACCCGGTCACCGTAACGCAATGCATGATCGATGTTGTGAGAGGTGAATACGACAGTAACACCGTCCTGCCGTGCAAGATCGAAGAACAGCGCCATGACGTCCTCTCCGGCCTGCGGATCAAGCGAAGCGCAGGGTTCATCGGCGAAAATCACCTCGGGACTGGACACGATGGCGCGGGCGATGGCCACGCGCTGCGATTGCCCGCCGGACAACCGGTCGGCGCGCCGCAGCGCCAGATGCGACAGACCGACCTTGTCGAGCGCCTGCAAGCCCGCCGCACGCGAGGCGGCGGGCGCAAGGCTGTGGGTCCAGTGGCGCGGCCCGCCCTTATGCCCCAGAAGTCCGTGCACCACGTTGGACAGGACCGACAGGCGCGGCACGAGGTTGTGTTTCTGCGACACCAGCCCCACGCGGGAGCGCAACGCGCGCAACTTCGCCGCCCGCGCCCCTGTGGCATCCTCCTGCAACAGCCGCACGCGCCCGTCCGAAACCGGGATCAGCCCCATCAGGCAGCGCAGAAGCGTCGATTTTCCCGCGCCGTTGGCGCCCACCAGCGCGGTCGCCTTGCCGCGTTCCAGACGAAAGCTCAGATCGGCGAAGATCGCCGTGTCGCCAAAGCGCTTGGCGACGCGCTCCGCCTCGATATCCACGACGGGGACCGGGACGACACGCGCCCCGGTCCGGTCGGGCTCGACAAGCTCTTCGGCCCGCTGGCTGAGAACAAGATCACTCACCGATGAACGTGTCGAACTGCGGATACCCGGCATTGCTGTACATCGAGCGCACGTAGTCGTAGGCGCTGTCCTCGATGGCGACGAGGTCCATGCCGACATACTTGTCGTTTTCCGCATGCGCGGTGATGCCGGCAATGATGCTGTCCTTATTCTCGAGAATCGCGTCCCGTACGGTCATGGCCGCATCCTTTGGCACATGTGCGCCGACCATGATCATGTCATTGGGCAGGTCGCCAGAGCGGGCGATGATCTTGAAGAAGCCATAAGGCAGATCGGTTTCCGCATTGCGCACGTTGAGCCACGATCCGGCATTCGAGCCGATCGCGTCCACATCGCCGTTCTTGAGCGCCTCATGCGCAATGTTGCGCGAGGTATGGGTCTTTGTGATGTCGTTCACCGGATCAACGCCGTGATCGGCCAGCACCTGCATCGGGCACAGCATGTTCGAGGTCGAGCCGATATCGCCGAATGCCACGTTCTTGCCTTTGAGGTCGGCGGGCACATTGATGCCGCTGTCGGCGCGCACGATGACGGCGCAATGGTAATCCGGCCGGCCAAGGCCGATCAGCGCATCGGCCTCGGTCAGCTTGTTGATGACCACGTATTCAGCCGGGCCGGAGACGACGAAATCGACCGTTTTGCCACGCAGCGCCTCGGCGGCGGCCGTGCGGGAGTTGACCGGGAAGAATTCGAACGTGTCGTCGGTGGCCTCTTCCAGCGCTGCCTTGAAGGGACCCCATTCGGTCTGCAGGCGCTCCATGCCTTCGACATCGGTCACGGCCAGTTTCCAGGTCTCGGCAGCTGCGCCGGACGCGGTGAGGGCTGCGAGGCTTGCGCCCATCAGAAGGGTTTTGAATGTCATGACTGTCTCCATTGAAAATTCATTCGAATGAATCAATCAACGCTGTAACCGTTCAAAGACATCCTCATGAACCCTTTGTGAAACCTGCAATGCGCTTGGCCATGGGCGCTTTGGAACACTTGCTAAAGGGGCGATTGTCACGCAGTTGCATTGCGAACGTCACTGGGCTGTCATACTGCGCCGGTAGCCCAAATTCATTCGGATGATTGCACATGACCAGAGACCGCTGGCGGGAGATCCGCGCATTGATCGAGCAGGACATCATGGATGGTGTCATCGAACCGGGAGCAAAGCTGCCGACCGAGCCCGAGTTGGCACAGCTCTACGAGGCCGGCCGCCACAGCGTCCGGCGCGCGGTGACCGATCTCGCCAAGGCGGGATATCTGAGCGTCGAACAGGGGCGCGGCACCTTCGTGCAGGCCAGACCGATGATCGATTATGCCATCGGCCGCCGCACCCGCCTGCGGCGCAACCTTGACCCCAAGGGAATCGACGTATCCGGAGAAACGCTGGGCTATGCCCGCGTTCCCGCGCCGCCCCGCGTGGCCCGGCTGCTCGGGCTGGAACCCGGCGCGGAGGTCGTTGACACTCATCGCCGCTCCATGGCTGACGGCGTTCCGGTCAATATCGGCCATATCTACCACGATGCGGCGCGCTTTCCCGACTACCCCGAGCGCCGCCAGGCCATGGGATCGACCACCGCCGTTTATCGCTCTTATGGAATCGAGGATTACCTGCGCGGCGAAACCCGCATTCACGCGCGCCCCGCGCGCGGTGACGAACCCCGACGTCTGCACCAGCACCCGGATATGCCAGTGATGGTGGTGCGTGCGGTCGACACGCTGCTTGACGGAACACCCATCGCCCACAGCGAGGTCATCTGGTCGGCGGCGCGGGTCAAATTCAGCATAAACCCCAACGAGGACGACGCATGACCCAGCCCGCGGGCATCTTGCCCGATCACTGTCACGAGACGCTGCTTGGCGTTCTCGCCCGCGTCGATGCCGCCAGCCTCAAGGCGTTCGCAGAGCCCCTGATCGCCGATCTCGGCGAGATCGAGGTGCGCGAGAACCGCACCGGGCTCGTGATGCTGCCGATGCGGGACACCGCGCAAGGCACGCATTTCCACCTCGGGGAGGTGCTGGTGAGCGAAGCGCACATAGCCTCGGGCGGGTTTGATGGCTACGGGATGCGATGCGGCAGGGACCTCGAGGCCGCCATGGCGATGGCCATCGTGGACCTCTGTGTCGCCTTGGGGCTGCATACCGACGCCTGCAACGCCTTCGTCACCGCCGAGGCCACGGCGCAATCCGGGAAAGACCGCGACACACTGCGACGGGTGGAAGCGACCCGCGTCGAGATGGAGACGTTCTGATGCCTGCCGCCCCCGCCCCATCGGCTTTCGAGAGCCGGTGCAATGCGACCTATGAGGCGCTGATGTGGGCGCTGTCGCGCCCCGGTCTGCCGCGCGTCATGCCCGCGTCCGGTCACGCCGCTATCGTCGACGCGCTGATCGACCGTGAATGCGCCGTGTTCTGCGCCGCGCCTGAACTTGCGCAGCACGCCGCGCGAACAGGCGCGGCGCTGGTCGACCCTGCGGCGGCGGACCATGTGTTCCTCGATCACATGAGCAATGCGAAACTCCTGCGCGATCTTCGGCTCGGCTCCGACCTGCACCCGGAAGACGGCGCGACACTGGTCGTGAACGCGGCGCTTGGGACTGGGCAGCGCCTGCGGCTGACAGGCCCCGGAATCGATGGCAGAACCGACATTCGGGTCGGCGGTCTGCCCGATGACTTCTGGCAGATGCGGGCGCGGGTGATGCGCTATCCGACGGGTTTTGAGATGTTCCTGACGGATGGCGCGGATGTTCTGGCCCTGCCGCGCTCGACCCAAGTGGAGGTCTTCTGATGGCCTATGTCGCGACCCGCGGCGGCGAACGCGCCATCGAGCAGTCTCAACGTCTCTACAAGGCGCAGATGGGAGAGATCACCCCCGACCGTGTCGCAGAAATACGTCACGCCCTGCCCTACCTGATCGACCGGGTGATGGGGGAAGCCTCGCTCTATGACGAAGACCTTGCCGCACTGGCGCTCGCGCAGACCGGGGGCGAGATGTATGAGGCGATATTGCTGCTGCGCGCCTGGCGAACGACGCAGCCCCGCCTGGCCGTGGCCGAACCCGTGACGCAGGAAAGCCTGTTCACGCATCGCCGCATCTCGGCGGCCTTCAAGGATATCCCCGGCGGGCAGGTGCTGGGCCCGACGCTGGATTACGCGCATCGCATCCTCGCCACCGACGTGCTCGAGGGAAACAGCCACCGGCCCGATCCGGTCAAGCCGGCGGAAACGCCATCGCCCACGCAACAGCCCTCGGTCGCGGCGTGGCAGGCGGCGAATGGCCTGCTGACGGCGGTTACGCCGGACACCACCATGGGCAACGACATCCCCGACGTCACGCGTGAGCCGCTGCTCTTCCCCGCCAAACGCGCGCACAGGCTGCAATCGCTGGCGCGGGCCGAAACCGGGGGCGTTCTGGCGCTGGGATATGCGGCGCAGCGCGGCTACGGGCAGGCGCATCCCACGGTGAACGAGCTGCGCCTGGCCGAGGCCGAGGTCATGGTCCGCCATCCCCGAGGCACGCGGTTCAGCGCGGGCCGGGTCAAGGTCAGCCAGGCAGAGGTCGTGTCCGACAAGGGCGCGGAACTGGGGCTGGGGTTCGCCGCCACGCTGGGCTGGAACGAGGTCAAGGTGATCGCCGCCGCGACGCTCGACCTCAACGCCGAGGGCGCGCCGAAAGGATCCGCCACGGAGGAGGAGTTCTTCCTCTATCATACCGAGGGCGTCGAAAGCTCGGGCTTTTGCATTCACTTCAAGCTGCCCCATTACGTCACGTTCCAGTCTGCGCTGGACGCCATGCGCGACGCTGGCGCCAGCGCCCGACCCGAGGACGCCACGAAGGAACCGGAGCCCGCCGAATGACCCTGCAATCGCTGACCAGGGATTGGGAACCCATGGCCTACGGCTTCCTTGATGCGTCCGCAAAGCGTGAGATCCGGCGCAAGTTGCTCAAGGCCATCGCTGTGCCTGGCTGCCAGATCCCCTATGCCTCGCGTGAGGTGCCCATGGCGCGCGGATGGGGCACCGGGGGGTTGCAGGTCTCCTGTACGCTGGTAACGCCCAGAACCCGGATCAAGGTGATCGATCAGGGCGCGGATGACAGCGTCAATGCAGCCTCGATCCGCAGTTTCCTCGCCCGCGTATCGGGCGCCCCGACAACGTCCGACACGCTCGAGGCGGACCTGATCCAGTCGCGCCACCGCATCCCCGAGGAACGGCTGCGCGCGGATCAAGTGCTGGTTCTGCAAGTGCCGAACCCCGAACCTCTGCGCCCGGTGCAGCCCAACATGTCCATTGCGCGCCAGATGCACGCCGATGCCGATTACGGGCGGATGTGGCTGCAACTCTACGAACAGATCGTGCGTTCGGGGCGGGTGATGCAGGGCGCTGCCTATCCCAGCCTCGTCAATGGGCGTCACGTCATGACCCCCTCGCCCATTCCGCGCTGGGACGTGCCCAAACTCCACATGGCGCAGCACCTGACTTTGCTCTCGGCAGGGCGTGAGAAACGTCTGCATGCCGTGCCGCCCTTCACCCGGGTGGAGCCGCTGGTATTCGACGATGTGCCCTACCGGGTGGAGGATCACCGCGATCTGACCTGCTACCGATCCGGGGCGCGCGGTTTCTTCATGAACGAAATTCCGCAGGCGGACGGCTCGTCTCTGCACGAGATTTCAGACAGCGATCTGGGCGTCAAGGTGATCCGCCGCAGCGAAGGCGAGGCCGTTCGGATCGGCGAGACCTGGTATGCCGGAGAAGAGATGCCATGACGGTGATGGATGCCCCCCGCCTTGCCACGACCCGTCCGCTGCTGACGGCACAGGGCCTGTCGTTGCGTTATGGGTCGGTGCAGGCGCTGTGCGACGTTTCGGCGACGGTCTACCCGGGTGAGGTGCTGGGCATCGTCGGCGAAAGCGGGTCGGGCAAATCAACCTTCCTGCGTTGCCTCAACCTTGAGGAAACACCGGATCAGGGCAGCTACACTCTGGACCTGCCGGATGTGAGTGGCAATCTTTTCGAACTCGACCGCTTCGCCCGCCGGATGCTGTGCGCCACGCGGATCGGTATCGTCTACCAGAACCCGCATCTTGGCCTGCTCATGAAGCATTCCTCCTCCGGCAACGTGGCGGAACGCCTTCTGGTTGCCGGAGAGCGGCGGTTCGCCGTCTTGCGCGACAAGGCACGCGGCGCGCTGGATGCCTCGGAGTTTCCGCTCGATCGCATGGACGCGCCGCCGATCGAACTGTCTGGCGGAATGCAACAGCGGGTGCAACTGGCCAAGGCCATGGCCCTGCAACCCGCGCTGCTGCTGCTGGACGAGCCCACCACGGGTCTTGACGTCAGCGTTCAGGCCCTGGTTCTGGACACGTTGAAGCGCCTTCAGCAAGAGCACAATATCACGATGGTCATCGTCAGCCACGACCTCGGCGTGATCCGCACGCTGGCGGACCGCGTCGTGGTGATGCGCCGTGGCGCCGTGGTCGAGGCCGGACTGGTTGATCAGGTCTTTCAAGACCCGCAACACGCCTACACACAACAACTGGTGCACGCGAAACTATGACACGGATTCTTGACGTATGCGGCCTGACCAAGGGCTTCGAGATGCACCACCTCGGGACGCGCATGAGCGCGTTCGCGGATATTTCCCTGACGCTCGACGCAGGCGAGTTCCTGCTGCTCAAGGGGCGCAACGGGGCCGGGAAATCGACCCTGCTGCGCACGCTTTATCGCAGTTACTTGGCGCAGTCAGGGCAGATTTTGTTCCACTCGTCGCATGGCGCGATTGATCTGGCGCGCGCGGCAGATGTGGATGTGACCCTGCTGCGGCGAACCGAGATCGGCTTTGTCACCCAGTTCCTGAGCGCGCGTCCGCGCGTCAGCGCCGAGGCGCTGGTGGCCGAACCCTTGCGCCTTGCCGGACAGGATGCGCAGACAGCTCTTCGCGCGGCGCGGCACTGGCTGGACGCCTTCGGCGTCAAGCACGACCTCTGGCCCGCCTATCCCACGACTTTCTCGGGTGGCGAGCAGCAGAAGGTGAACCTCGCCCGGGCGCTGATCCTGCCGCAGCGTTTGCTGTTGCTCGACGAACCCACGGCCTCGCTCGACGCCTCGGCGCGGGCGGCTCTGATCGACCGGCTCGCCGAGCTGAAAGCCGGCGGCACCGCCATGATCGGCGTTTTTCACCATCCCGGCGATGTGGCCCGGCTGATCGATCGCGAGATCGACCTCACGCCAGGCGCCGCCTCTGAGCAAGAGGGTCGCGAAGATGTGGCTGTCTGACGTCACCCTCGTATTGCCCGACCGGGTCCAGTCCGGCGCGATACGTATCACGAACGGTCGGATCGCCGAAATCACGCACACCCCAATGCAGGGCGGAATCGACGGGCGGGGCCACACGGTCTTTGCCGGATTCATCGACATGCACGGCGATATGATCGAACAGGAACTTGAGCCGCGCGCGCGGGTCGATTTCCCCATGTCGGTCGCGCTCAACGCGCTGGATGCGCGTCTTGCGGCCAGTGGCGTGACGACGGCCTATGCCTCCGTGTCGTTCTCACGCGGGGCACATCAGGGCGAACGACGCTCTTACGAGCATACCTCCTGCGTCATTCGCGCGCTGCACGCCGCGCGTGACGGCTGCCGGGTCGATCACCGCATTCACGCGCGCTTCGACATTACCTTCGACAACGCGGTAGGCGTTCTGGCACAGCTTCTGGATGACGGCCAGGTCGATCTGGTTTCGCTCATGGATCATACGCCCGGTCAGGGACAGTATCGCAACCTCGAAACCCATATCAGGAACAAGGCGGCGGATCTCGGCATACCGGAAACCGAAGCGCGCCAGCAGATCGCCAGCACGCTCGCCGAACGCTTCCGCCCCCAGGAGGTGCTGTTGGCGAACATGCAAAGGGTTGCGCGCATGTGCCGGGATCACGGCATCGCCATCGCCAGCCATGACGACGACACGCCACAGAAGGCGCGGCTCATGGCTGATCTGGGCGCGGTGATCGCCGAGTTCCCGGTGACACTGGAGGCCGCTCAGGCGGCGGTGGAATACGGCATGATGACGGCGATGGGCGCACCCAACGCCATGCGCGGCCAAAGCTATTCCGGCAATCTCTCGGCGCGCACGGCGCATTGCGCGGGTCTGCTGTCGATCCTCGCCGCAGACTATCACCCCGCCGCGTTTCTGCCCGCCATCCGCAGCCTCGCCCAGACCGACCCCGAGGGGCTGGCAGGCGCGGCGCGGCTGGCGACGGTGAACCCGGCGCGGGCGCTGGGGCTTGAGGATCGCGGGGCGCTGCTCCCCGGCAAGCGCGCCGACCTTGTGGTGGTGGACCCTTCGGACCGTGTCGCGCTGACACTGGTGGCGGGTGCGCCCGTCTATGCCAACGGCACGCTCTGCGCATCAAGAGACGCGCCCGGAACCATCGCCTGATGTGAAATGGTGTTGTCAATAAAGCGTCACAGTCGGTTAGCCCGGTTGTTACGTTGATGGGTCATCTCTCTCCCAAGCCAATTCATCCGGATGAATCGCCCCCGGTTCACCGTCTGACAACAGGGAGAGCAAGCGCCATGACCGCGACCCTCAGCCTTCGGGGCGTGACCCGACAGTTCGGCGACACGACTGCCGTTGATAATGTCTCGCTCGACATCCGGCCCGGTGAATTCGTCGGTATCATCGGCCGCTCCGGCGCAGGCAAGTCCACGATGTTGCGCCTCATCAACCGCCTGATCGACCCCAGCTCGGGGGCGATTTCCTTTGGCGGGGCCGAAATCACCGCGTTGCGGGGCCGCGCCTTGCGCCACTGGCGACGCGACTGCGCGATGATCTTTCAACAGTTCAACCTCGTGGATCGTCTCGACGTCTTGACCAACGTTCTGATCGGGCGGCTGGCCGAGCATGGCTTCCTCTCCTCCATGGCCATGCGCTTCACCGACGAAGAGCGCACCATGGCGATCGAGGCGCTGGACCGGCTCGACCTGCTGCCGCAGGCGCTGCAACGCGCAGGGACGCTTTCGGGTGGCCAGCAACAACGCGTCGCCATTGCGAAAGCTCTGGTGCAGCGGCCCAAGATCATGCTGGCCGACGAGCCCATCGCCTCGCTTGATCCTGCCAACGCGACCCGCGTCATGGACGGGCTGAAGCGGATCAACCAAGAGGACGGGCTGACCGTCCTCGTCAACCTGCATACGCTGGACACCGCACGGGCCTATTGCCACCGCATCGTCGCGATGCGCGCCGGCCGCGCGATGTTCGACGGCACGCCCGCACAGCTGACCGATGACGTGGTGCGCGACATCTACGGGATCGAGGGTCTGACGGAATTCAATGAGGCTGTCACGTCCACCGCGGCGCGCAAGACCGGCAACGTGACCGAGCCCGCCTGACACGTAATTCGCTGAACCACCACGAAGACAACGCTAAAAGGAGATCCAATCATGCGTTTCGTCACCACCACCGCGCTGATCGCGCTTACCGCCGCGCCCGCTCTGGCCGAAGGCTGGAAGGACGACTACCAGATCATCCGCTTCGGCATCCTCTCGGGTGAGAACGAGCAAGACCGCCTGATGCGCAACGAGCCGCTGCGCGTCTATCTCGAAGAGACGCTGGGCGTCGACGTCGAGATCTTCACCGCCGGCAATTATGACGGCGTCATTCAGGCGGTCGCCGCCGACCAGATCGAAGTCGCGCGCTTTGGCTCCTCGGCCTATGCGGCGGCCTATACTGAAACCGGTGGCGGTGTGGTGCCCACGCTCACCACGATCGCAAAGGACGGCAGCACCGGCTATTATTCGATCGTCGTGACCCGCTGCGACAGCGGTATCGAAAGCCTGGCCGACGCCAAGGGCAAGGTTCACGCCTTCGCCGATCCCGACAGCACATCGGGCTATGCCGTGCCCTATTTCAACATGATCACCAAGGAAGGCTTCAAGCCCGAGGAATATTTCGGGTCGGTCGTCTTCGGTGGCAGCCACGAGGCCGACGTAACCGGCGTTGTCAACGGCACGTTCGACACCGCCTCCACCTATCAGGACAATGACGCGTCCGGCGTTTATCAGCGCATGGAGGACAAGGACATGATCGACGAAGGGATCGTCTGCAAGATCTGGGAAAGCCCGGAAATCACCTCCGGTCCCTGGACCTTCCGCAAGAACCTGCCCGAAGAGATGATCGAGGACGTGACCGCCGCGATCGAGAGCTTCCCCCAGGACGACCCCGAGGGCTATGCGCTTTATTCCTCGTTTACCGAGGACGATCCGAACCCTGATGCGGGCTTCACCCGCGTCGACCATGACCGCTACCAGTGGATCGTCGACATGCGCGCGTGGATCAAGGATCAGCGCCGCTCCGGCTCCTGATCCTGCCACGATCCTGTCGGGGCAGCCGCGCGCTGCCCCGGTCCACATGAAAAGCCTGCGGTCGGGGCTTCGGCCCCGACCCCCAGCGCGCAAGGGACTGCCCGATGACCGTCACCGCCGATCCTCCGATGATGGCCGCCAAAGGCGATCACCGAACAGAATTCGAACGGGCCTTCTCGGCCCAGCGCCGCCGCGCGCGCATGGGCTGGGCCATCGGCACGGTGATCTTCATCGCCCTCTTTGCCTTCACTTCCTGGATGGGGGATTTCTTCAAGGTCACGCAGGTGACGATGCCGGACGGATCGCGCGACTGGCGCTGGATCATCCCGGCCGGATTGCCGCGCCTTGGCGAATACCTTGAAAAGACGATCCCCGTGCTGCGCTGGGACAGTCTGGGCGCCGATATGGGCGAATGGTTCTGGCGTTGGAAGACCTGGCTGACGCTTCTGTTCGAAACGATCCTGATCGCTTTCATGGCCACCACGCTGGGTGTGATCGGGGGATTCCTGCTATCGTTCCCAGCAGCGCGCAACCTGTCGCCCAATGCCTGGGTGAACTGGATCACGCGCCGCTATCTCGAAATCGCGCGGACGGTTCCCGAACTGGTCTGGGCGCTGATCTTCGTGTTCTGCTTCAGCGTTGGCCCCATGGCGGGGGTCATGGCCATCGGGCTGCACGCGACCGGCGCGCTCGGCAAGCTCTATTCGGAAGTGAACGAGAATATCGACATGCGGCCCCTGGAGGGCGTCAAGGCCGCCGGCGGCACCTGGTTCGATCAGATCCGCTATGGCGCCGTGCCGCAGGTTCTGCCCAACATCATCAGCTACACGCTGCTGCGCTTCGAGATCAATGTGCGGGCCTCCTCGATCATCGGCTATGTCGGCGCGGGCGGGCTGGGGCAGGAATTTCGCACCGCCATGTCCTTTCAGGAATACACCGACCTCTCGGCGCTGTTCGTTATCATCTTCGTGACCGTGGTGGTGATCGACTACGGCTCTGAAAAGCTGCGCCACAGAATCATCGGGCTGGAAAGCGACACCAGCCACCGCCGCGCAATGCGCGCGCACGCTGCCTGAAGGAGCACTTCATGACCATGACTCCAGACCGGATCGAAGCCGCCCGCGCCCGCCTGCCGCTGGCCTTCCGGGCACCGCTGCCGGTGCGCCTGCGCCGCTATGCGCTTTGGGCACTGTTCTTCGCGCTGTTGGGCTGGTGCATCTACGATTTCAACATCACGCCCGCCCGCATCTGGGAGGGCCTGGGACGGTTGGGGCGGGTCCTGAGCTTCATGTTTCCGCCCCATATCTGGGACAACTGGGCGGATTTCTCCGAGGTCCTCAAGGGGCTGGGCGAGACCCTTGCCATCGCGTTCCTTGGCACGCTCCTGGGTGCGATCATCGCCTATCCGCTCTCCTTCCTTGGTGCCAAGAACATCAACCGCCTTTCCTTTCTGCGCCTCGGTGCGCGCCGCGGCTTCGATCTGATCCGCGCGTTCGAGACGCTGATCCTCGCGCTGATCTTCATCCGTGCATTCGGGCTCGGTCCGCTGCCCGGCATTCTCGCCATCGCGGTGTCCGAGATCGGCACATTCGCCAAGCTCTTCTCCGAGGCGCTGGAAAACACCTCCTCCAAGCCGATTGACGGGGTGAAGGCCTCCGGCGGCTCGCGCATGCAACAGATCCGGTTCGCCATCGCGCCGCAGGTCAACCCGGTGATCCTGTCGATCCTGCTCTACAACTTCGAATCGAACGTACGCTCCGGCACGATCCTCGGCATTGTCGGCGCAGGGGGCATCGGCTTTCTGCTGGCGGACAGGATCAGCGCATACAAATGGGACGAGGCGTGGTCGATCATCTTCCTGATCATCGCGATGGTTTATCTGATCGACTGGTTGTCGGCTTTGCTGAGATCGCGGCTGATCGGCATATCGGAGTTGGCGAGATGAACGATTTCAGCATCACATGGTCCGCGCATCTACCCGAGGGCTCGACGCAGGTTCTGATCCCCGGCGGCCTGTCCGCGCCGGACGCGGTCTGCAACGGGGTCGCCGTCACTGGCGGTGCCGTTCGCCAGATCACCGAGGCCACGACCGGCCAGACCGTGCTTTGCGTCATGCCGGAGGCGCCGGATCTGGCCGTGCGCTGGTCCTTCACCGAAGCGCAAGGCTCCTATCCCGAGGCGCTCTTCACACCGCACCCGTCGCGCTTCACCCGCACCGCCGACGCCCTGCGCGCCGAAGTGGCCGGGATCGCAGCGGATCAGACCGGGCTGGCACGCGCGGTCGCCATCGCTTGCGCCACCGCCGAGCGCTTTACCTACGGCCACCCCGCAGCGCGCTTCAACGACGGGCACGACGCGATCCCGGCCCTTGGCTGCGGCCTGACAGAAGGCTCATGCGTCGATATCAACACCTATTTCCTCGCGGCGCTGCGCGCGGCCGGGATCGAGGCGGGCTACGTCACCGGCTTCTTTTTCCCGCAAGAAAAGCAGGGGCGATGCGAGGACGGCCATTGCTGGGTGCTCACCCGGATCGACGGTGCGGTTCAGACCTGGGATATCGCCCACCACCTGAAGATGGGCACCCGCGACATCCGCCCCGCGCCGAACCCGAAGCCGGGGTTTCGCGCCGCCTGCTTTTACGGCATGGGGTTGGATTTTCCAGATCTCGGCCTGTGCGCGGTCAAGGCGCTGATCGAACCTGCCTGCCTGAACGGGGCCACCGTCCTGCGTCCCGTCGCACCCGAAATCCGCTTGCACCGTCAGCCCGCCGGAATGCCGGCATGAGTGGCGCGGGCGCGAAATCGCCGCTCTCCGAGGCGCCGAATATCCACCCCGAGGCCAAGGTCCAAGGCTGCACGCTCGGGGTGTGGACCGAGGTCGGGCGCGGCACCGTCATGCGCGAAAGCGCAATGGGCGATTGGTCCTATATCACGCAGGACTGCCATGTGGTCTGGGCCACCATCGGCAAGATGTGTTCCATCGCCAACGCCACCCGCATCAACCCTGGCAACCACCCCACCTGGCGCGCGATCCAACATCACTCCGTCTACCGCGCCGAGGCCTACGGTCTGGGCGAAGACGACAGCGATTTCTTCGAATGGCGCAGGGCGGATCATGTGACGGTCGGCCACGACGTCTGGATCGGCCACGGGGTGACGGTGACGGCGGGGGTGACCATCGGCACCGGGGCGGTTCTTGGCGCGGGTGCAGTGGTCACGCGTGATGTCGCGCCCTACACGGTTGTCGGGGGCGTGCCCGCCCGGTTCATCAAGCGCCGCTTCCCGCAGGCACAGGCCGAGGCATTGATGCGGATCGCGGTCTGGGACTGGACCCGCGACGCCTATCGCGCCGCCCTGCCAGACATTCGCGCCCTCGATATCGAGGCATTCATCGCCAAATACGGATAACGCCGATGCCCTGAAACGGCTCACCCGGGAATCCGCCATCAGGAAAGCATCAAACCTGTTCCAAAAGCACGGACGTCAGACACTTTGCGAGTCACTTGAAACACCAAGACAAAGCAAGCGTGGCGGCGCCATGTCTGCTTGAAACAGAAATGACGCCGCTCCAATCTCATATCCGGCATGTGCAAAGACGGATTATTCAGCCGCGACTACGCTTGTGACGTCAGTCTCCCCCCTGAAGGATGTCCAGGTCAGGTTTCCACGATATCGCCAAGCCAGATCGCCGTTGTCATCCATGGCGATCAGGTGAAGCCAGCCATTGTCGAACAATTCGCAAACAGCCGGATGGCGCCTGAGAATGTCGGTCATTGCTTCGCGTGGAGCTTCAACGATCACTGACAAGCGCAGGGGATCGTGTTGAAATCCGTCACCGTCATGGACTGACTGCCACGGCAAACCGGGACGCGGGGCGCCATTGTTGCCTTCGAGAACGCCGATGCCACCGACCACATTGTGCAACAACTTGTTGCCACCACCGAACAGTCCGGGCGCCACGGTCGAGCCGTAATATTGAAGGCTGATCCAGCTAGCGACGACGACTGGCGCGGTCATGATCAATTCGAGAACGCCAAACCCGTCATCGCGCCGCCAGTCGTAATTGTGCAGAAAGACCTGCCCCGACAAGTCCGCTCCGTCCGTGCGGTGGCGCGGCGCGGCGACAAAGGCGCGGCATCCGGCCAGTCCCCATTCGGGACGGGTCTCGGCCCAGTCCCTCGCCCGGTATGGGACATTCGCTGCTTGGTCCGCGCGCGGCAGACGCTGCACACGCTCCGCACGCGCAAGGCGCCCCGCAGCAGCCAGCCACTTGCGCAGCTGCGCCAGCCCGCCCGGCTGTTTCTCCTGCGGCACATCTTGCTCGAAAAGGGTCACCTCGTCGGTCGTCGTGTGGTGCATGGCGGGCAGGAAGACCGTATCGGCAGGGATCTCGATCCCCTCTTCACGCAACCCAAGCTGCACCTCACGATCATTCAACAGGCCCGCAAGAAGCCGCGCATTCACGTCCCCCGCATATCCGCCACAGGCGCCACATTGCAGCGCGCTTTCATGCGGGTTGTTGGCGACGTCGGCGCCGTGACCCGCCAGCAGTATGATCCGCGCGAAATTATCCGTAAGCGACATGGCTGTCAGCACTGACCGAGCCATTTCAACCCGCGTTTCCAGGTCGATCGCCGGGTCCATCCTGGGCAGTGGATCGGTTTTGACCCCACCGCCCAAACCCAGTGACTCCCGCACGAGTTTCCCCGCATAAAGCGGACCTGTCGCTTCCACAAAGGCGAAAGACGAGACAGCTGCCAGCTTGAACCGGCCCCACGCACGCCTGGCGCGCGCTATGTAACGGCGGTTGAGATCGGCCGTCTCGGGTTCCGTCGCATGTGATGTCAGGCCGGGTTGCAAAAGCACGGGACCGCGCAGTTCCGTCACATCCGATCCGGCAGCCCTGTGGGCGCTGGCCAGCCCGAAGAACCCGGCAAAACCGATTGTCTCGATGTTTTTATCCTGTGCCTCCAGCGCGCGGCGGAAGACTTCGGAGCGAACATCAATACAGAAGGCCGCCTGAACATCAGAACGCCCCTCGGCCTTGCGCGGCTTGCCCTGCAGCAACCTGTCGCCAAGAGCACGCTGCTCGGCCCTTTCTGCCGCGTCCTGAAGCACCGCGTCGATGACAAGGTCCCGTGACGGAATGACAGATGACTCGTGAGCGGCGACAGCCTGCGCCCAGCGGTCGGCGATCTGGTCCTCGTAAAGTTCGAACAGCGCTTCGTCGAATACCATGCGGATCGCCAGAAGCTCGGTTACGGTATTTTCCTGCTCGCCATTCAGTTCGGCCTGCCAAAGAAGGTAGCGCCCGTATTGCGCCCATCCGCCCAGCGTCATCAGCCAAAGGTGGAACGCGGTTGGCGCGGCCGCGGGGGTCACGCCAAGCTTTTCCGACGCGCGACCGATACAGCGCCAATGCGACCGGTTCGTGTCGGCGACAAAGGCGCAAAAGCCCCTGAGACCCTGAATCTCGGGCGTCAGATCGCGCGAGGCGAAATCCCGCCATGCGCTGAAGGCGCCGCCGGTCTTGGCTTGCTGCCAGAGCGCCTGTCCCTGGTCGAAATGGCCTGCGGCCCATGCCCCGATGCGGTCTTCGATCAGGCCCGGCCAGTCAATGCCTGAAACATCCGCAGCAAGCTCGGCTACGGCGGGAAGGGCTTTGTGCTCTGGAGGGGTATTTTCCAAGGCGGTTTTGACATCCTGCAGGCTCGGCACATCAAACGGCCCTTCAAGAGCAGCCAGTGCATCCATCAAGTCCGCGTCCGTTAAATCGCCAATGTCCAGTTTCTTGGCCCAGTGCCCGCGCGTTGGCGTAACCCTTGTGCCCGCGACCCGCTCCAAGCGCGCGGCGGTGACGGCAAGGTGTTCGCCGCTCTGGCCAAGAAACGGGTTCACCGCGACATTCGCCGAGAGCGGGAAAAGGGGTGGGATCGCCTTTGCGGCACCGTTGGCCGCTGAGACAAGCTCCAGAAGGGCGGCGGGGAAGGTCTCGAGTTTTGCAAACATGAGTTCTGTTCCTTTCAGCTTGCTGAGCGCTTGGACCATCCGTCCAGAAGCTTGTCGAAGATCGCATTGGCATAGAGGCCGTTGGTCAGGTGAACACGCAGCCCGGCTGCCGCCGGATGCGATGCCCAGAGCGGGAATGTCGCCTGCGCCACGGCGACAAAGCCAAAGCTTGCGAGGGCGAGGATGATCAGAGCCCATTCCAACGGACCGGGGGCCGGGGTCGGGGGCAGGCTGCCGGCGGTGACTGACTGCGCGACGACCTGAAGCGCAAAGTAACTGACCGAGGTCACCAGGGCATAGGTTGCTGTGCGCTGCATCAGCGCGCGCGGCGCGGCATCGGCAAAGCCCTGCGCCAGCAGGTAGGCGACGCCGAAGATCAGGATCACGCCCAAGGCTATGGCCTGGATTGATTTTCCATCAAATCCGATAACGGCGCCGACAAGACCGTAGATCGGGATGGCAACGGCGAAGGCCTGCAAGACATTGCGGGCACTTGGCACCGCGATCGGTCCGGGGCGATGGATTGCCGCGATATTTCGCACGGCCTCGCCAGCGCTCAGGAAGGCATGCGCCTTGTAAAGCGAGTGCGCCACGATATGAAGCAAGGCCAGCGGGAAAAGCGCCAGGCCGCATTGCATGACCATGAAGGCCATCTGCGCGATGGTCGACCACGCCAGCGAGGTCTTGACCGCAGGCTGGGTCAGCATCACGAGGCCACCAAACAGCGCCGTGAACCCTCCGAGCATCACCAGAAGCGCCATCACCCCCGGTGCAAGCAGCATCACGTCGGCGAACCGGATCAGCAGGAACCCACCCGCGTTGATGACACCGGCATGCAGAAGGGCGGATACTGGCGTCGGGGCTTCCATCACCTCGGTCAGCCAGCCATGTGCAGGGAACTGCGCGGATGCCAGCACGGCCGCAATGGCGATCAGCAAGGCCGCGACCATCGTCATCCAATTGGCCTCTGCCGTGGCCAGGATGGTTGCGATGTCGGTGGTTCCGGTAGCCGCGATCAGAAGGACGACAGCCCCCGCCAGGGCGACCTCGCTGGCGCGCGCGACAATGGCTTTCTTGTGGGCGGCGCGACGGGCCGTGACGCGTTCGGGATAGAACAGCAGCAGCCGGTTCAATGACAGGCTGGTGAGGGTCCAGGCCGCGAAAAGCTGGAAAAGATTGCCGGACATCACAAGCAGAAGAACCGCGGCCAGCGTGGCCGCCATCCAGCTTGTAAACGCGCCCTGCCGCGCCTCTCCGTCCATGTAGGTCCTGGAGTAGCGCAACACGATCCAGCCAATAAAGCTGACAAGAACCAGCATCACCGCACTGACCGCATCGAGCCGCACCGACAGGCCGATGCCGAAAATTCCGATCAGCGCCGAACTGCCCGGGCCCTTGACCACAAGGAGCACTGCAGACAATGCCGCGAAAGCGAAGGCGACGAATGCGGCCGCCTCTGCAAGCCGGGGCACCCCGTGAGGACGCTTCCCCGGATGGCGCGCGGCATGAAGCGCCACGACAATAAGGATGATCGGACTGATAAGGGGCAACATGAAATACGCCATGATCGGGGTTCCTCGGTTTACGCGGCCAAAGGCCTTTCGAGACCGGATATGACAATTGCCCTGTCATTAAAAATATATTGTCGTTTAGTTTTCGTTCTACTAAATAGAACGATATGCCGCTGAACTACCATCACCTCCGATATTTCTGGGCCGTTGCGCATGACGGGAACCTGACGCGCACGGCACAGCGGCTGAACCTGTCACAGTCGGCCCTGTCGGTTCAGATAAAACAGTTGGAAGACCGCCTGGGCCATGCGCTTTTCGAACGGCGCGGGCGGCAACTTCACCTGACCGAGGCCGGACGTATCGCGCTGGACCACGCGGATGCGATTTTCGCGACCGGACAGGAGCTTATCGCCACCCTCACAAGCACCGTACAAAGCCGCAAGGCGCTGCGGGTGGGCGCGCTCGCCACCCTGTCCCGCAACTTTCAGATCGGTTTTCTGAAGCCGCTTCTGTCACGCATGGATGTCGAGTTGATCTTGCGATCAGGAAGCCCGACCGAACTGCTAGAAGGATTGGGAACCCACAACTTCGACCTGGTGCTCATGAACCGCCCGCCACCCGATGACAGTCTGACACCTTACGAAACGCACCAGATCGCAGAGCAGGACGTCCGCATTGTCGGATCCCCCAAGCGTCTCGACCCGGACCGTCCGATCAGGGAACTGCTCCTCGATCAGCCATTTATCCTGCCCACGACGGACAACAGCGTGCGGACAGCTTTCGATGCCATGGCCAGCCGGTTATCCGTGCGCCCGCAAGTGGCCGCCGAGGTGGATGACATGGCGATGATGCGCCTATTGACACGAGAAGATGTCGGGCTTGCGCTTGTTGCACCGATCGTCGTGAAAGACGAACTGAATTCCGGACTGCTCAGGGAAGCCAGAGAGCATCCCCGGATCAAGGAAACCTTTTTCGCAATCACGCTGCGGCGCCGATTTCCGAACCCCCTGGTCCAGTATCTTTTTGAACAAAATGTCGATTCCGCGCTCTTGTCTTGAAGCCCGCGCATGCGTTCAGGCCCCAAGCCATTCTGAAAACAAAGGCGGATCGTGCTGCCCAGACAGGCCTTTTTCCTGCACCGGGTTGATCGAAAAGATTGCGCCGTGCGGGATTCGCCGATTGCTGCATGTCTGCAACGAGCGCAAAGCTGCCTGTCGCATAAACGCAAACAATGCCGGCTCAGAGCCGGAAACGACGTCGGATCAGATACTCTGACCGTCAGGCCCACCGCGCCGGCGCAAGTCCGCCAGAGCCTGCCCTCGACATACAAATGACGTTGATGACTTCCGGCGATTCATGCAGCACTCACGGAAAACACGATGCTTATCTCAATCTTCGGGTGGCTGGTCTCCTGGCAAGGCGGCCGAGCAATGCCATTCAATCCGAGGCCGCAGCATGGGAGGGCAGGTCACGGCGAATCCTTCATCGGCAAAGAGTTGGATAGTGGCTTTCACCGGTCGTTCGACAGGTTTGAAGCCGGCTGAGCTGGTGTTTCGCTTGGCAGTATCCCAATGACCTGGTGTCAGTCTCATTTTGAGAGTTTTCGCCAACACCTGAAAACCCTGCTCTGTTGCTTCAGGTGCATGTGCATGAACGATCCGGTCTGCAAATCATCAAGTCTGTGACGAACCGATCAGTTTCAGCATATTCTCGATATGACCATCACGCAGGGTTTCGACCGGAAAAATCTGGTCCAGATCTTCGAAGGTTGCAAACATCTCTCGCGTTAGCGACAGCGTGACAATCGGCCCGAAAACCATGTGAAGATACACTTTTCGCTCGATATCAGCAAAACGCCCGCTGGCGACCCCTTCGTCTAGCAATTGAACCAAAATCTCATGTTGCGGCGCCATGTAATCGTCATGGAAGGCTCGGGCGACGGTTGGAAACGAACGCGAGACCTCGGCAATCAGCGGAGACATTCGTCCTGCGGGCGAGAAAATGAATGTCTCGTAAAGCGCTTCAAGCACAGCGCGCATTCTGGTCTTTGGATCTGTCTCAGAGTCTTCCGCGATTTTCCGCAGGGCCAGGAGTTCATCAGAAAGGCCCTCGGTGACGCAGGCGGCAAAGAGATCGTCCTTTCCCGGGAAGTGATGGTAGAGCGACGCCTTCGTCAGGCCGACTGCGTTTGCGACAGATGACATCGACGTCGCAGCAAAGCCGTTTTCCACAAACAGGTGCTTCGCGATGCCAATAATTTCGGCCCTTCGGTCGTTCTGGCGGTTTTTCTTGGTTTTTTCAGTTGAAACCCGCATCGCTCTCCCCTATTTCCCTACCGACCGGTCGGCAGGGTCGATCCAACCAACAGATGTGGCTGAATTTATGACGTTTCAAGTGCAAATATCCAGAGCCGTATCTGTGCTCGCCCTTATGCTGGCTTCTGCTGGCGCAGGCGCGCAGATGGCGGGTGAAGCAACGCCGCTCTATGTGCAAACGATGGTTGTCTCGGAACCCGAGCCGAAGCTGACCCGGCAGTTTTTTGGCCGCGTTGCGGCGGTTGACACTGTCAGCCTCGCGTTCGAAGTCGGCGGTCGGCTTGATTTGCTTGATGCCGTCGAAGGACGTACGATTGCGAAGGGCACACCCATTGCTGCGCTTGATCAAGGGATGTTCGAGCGCGCTGTTGAAAGCGCCAAGCTATCGCTGTTGCAGTCCGAGCGCGACCTGCAGCGCGCACGGACCCTGGTAGATCGCAACATTGTTTCGGTCGTCGATGCACAGAATGCACAGACAGCCCGCGATCTGGCGGAAGTGGCGCTGCGCGACGCGCAGGCGGCGCTTGCAGATGCCCGTATCGTCGCTCCATTCGACGCGTTGATCGCTGATCGCATTGCCTCGCAGGACACCATCATCGAACCCGGTCAACCCATCGTCCGATTGCATGACATGTCTGAACTTCGTGTCGAGTTTGACCTGCCCGAACGCCTCGTCCGCCAGGTGGGCGATCCCGACGAGGTCGATTTCGTGGCGCTCTTGCCGGGCGACGACCAGCCCATTCCACTGGTATTCCGCGAATTCCGGGTCGAGACCGGGCCCGTGGGGCAAAGCTACACCCAGTCTCTGGCCGTTACCGGCAACACCGCGCCGCGTCTCTTGCCGGGTCAGGCGATCATCGTTCGCGCCTCTGTGCAAAACCCGGAAACAAGTCTGGCCCTACCGCCCGGCGCAATCGCAACAGCCCCGGACGGTCAGACCTTTGTTGTCATCGTAGAAACATCCGGTGACACGATGGTTGCGCGACATGTGGCTGTGGATGTGACCGCGCCGACCGGCAGCGCACTTCGCGCCAAAGGCCTCCCACCCGGAACGGAAATCGTTGCCGTAGGGGCGCATGCCGTCACCGACGGCGCAACGCTTGCCCGCTATGCGGGTCTTGCCAGCCGCTCGGAATAGAGGGATGCAGATCGCGCGCCTTGCCATTGAGCGGCCCCTGTACACCTGGCTTCTGATCTTGTTCTGCCTGTTTGGCGGCATCGCCGGCTATGTTGGCGTCGGCAAGCTCGAGGATCCGGTCTTCACGTTGAAATCCGCGCTCGTCATCACGCCCTATCCCGGTGCAACGGCGGATGAGGTCGCCACCGAAGTATCGGAGGTGCTCGAGACGGAATTGCAGCAGATGGGCGAGGTGGCGACCATTACCTCATCGAACCGTCCGGGCGTTTCGGTCATCGAGGTCGAGGTGCGCGACACCTTCGATGGTGGTGATCTACCGCAGATCTGGGACGATCTGCGCGACCGCGTCACGGATGCCACCTCCGATCTGCCGCCCGGCGCCCGGCAGCCCATCGTGAACGACAGTTTCGGAGATGTCTTCGGCCTGCTCTACGCGGTATCGGCACCCGGCTACTCTGACGCCGACATTCGAGAAATCGCGCGTTTCCTGCGCCGCGAATTGCTGACGGTGCCGGGGGTGGCCAATGCTGAACTGCGCGGGTTGCCGCAAGAGGCCTTCTTCGTCGAACCCTCCAACGCCGCACTGGTCGAGCTGGGTGTCCCACCTGACGCGATCTTCGGCGCGGTGGCCGCTGCCGACCAGATCACTCAGACCGGGGCGCTCGGGCTCGGCCATGCCCGACTGCGCATCGAGGCGCCCATCGCCGATGACAGTGTTTCCGAGATCGGTGCCCTGACCTTCGGCTTTGGTGGCGAAGTGCTCTATCTTTCGGATATCGCCTCGGTGAGTCGCGGACGAGTGGACAACCCGTCCGAGATCATCCGGCACAATGGTGTCGAGGCCTTTACCCTTGGTATCGCGGCGCTGAGTTCCGAGAACATCATTGCAGTGGGCACGGCGGTTGAAGCGCAACTTGCCGAACTCATGCCGTTCCTTCCGGCTGGCGTCACGATCGACCCGATCTATGAACAGCACCGTGTCGTTTCGGATTCCAACACCGCGTTTGTCATCAATCTTGCGATGTCGGTCGGTGTGGTGATCGCGGTTCTGGCGCTTTTCATGGGCTGGCGGGCGGCGTTGATCGTGGGCGGCACGCTGCTTTTGAACGTGACCTTCACCTTTTTCTTCATGAACCTGTTCGACATCAAGGTCGAACGCATCAGCCTTGGCGCGCTGATTATCGCAATGGGCATGCTGGTCGACAACGCCATTGTCATCGCCGAAGGCATGCAGGTGCAAATGAACCGCGGGCGCAAGGCGGTCGACGCCGCGGCCGAAGCGGCCAGACGCACGCAGATCCCGCTCTTGGGGGCGACTGTCATCGGCATTCTCGCGTTCTCCGGTATCGGCCTCAGCCCCGACAGTTCGGGTGAGTTCCTGTTTACGCTGTTCGCGGTGATCGGGATATCCCTGATGCTCTCCTGGCTGCTGGCCGTAACGATTACGCCGCTGCTGGCCAGTTACCTGTTCAGGACCGAGACGAATGCGGATGCAAAAGACCCCTATGATACGGTCTTCTTCCGCAGCTATGGGCATCTTGTGCGCCGGGTGTTGCGTGTGCGCTGGCTGGTCCTGGTCGGCCTTGTGGGCGCATTCGTTGGCGGTGTCGGTGCCATGAGCATGGTGCGGCAGGAGTTCTTTCCGCCTGCGACGACGCCATTGGTCTATCTGAACTACATGGCGGCGCAGGGCACCTCGATCAATGCCGTTTCAGAAGATCTCGCCGAGATCGAGGACTGGCTTCTTGACCGGCCGGAAGTGACGGATGTCACAACGACGGTTGGCGGGCCTATGACGCGCTTCATGCTGACCTACACACCGGATGACGCCAACCCGGCCTACGCGCAACTGGTCATCCGCGTCACCGACGACGCGCAGATACCTGCTGTGAGAAACGCGCTTGCACCTTTCGCGTCACAAGCAAAGCCCTGGGCCGAGACCCGCGTGCAACAGACGTTTTTCGGGCCTCCTGTCGGGGCTGATGTCGAGGTCCGGTTGAGCGGACCGGACGCGACCGTTCTGCGCGAACTTGCGGCCGAGGCGCGGCAGATTTTCGAAACCGAGACAGAGTTGCTGATGGTTGAGCGCACCGACTGGCGCGAGCGGGAACTGGTGACACAGCCGATCCTTGCGACGGACCGCGCCGAGGCTCTGGGCATCACGAGAGCAGACGTCGCGCAGGCGATTGCGCTGGCAACAGACGGGGTGCAGGCGGGTGTGGTTCGTGAGGCCGAACAGCTGATACCCGTGATCGTCCGCACGGCGCGCAGCGAACAGGTGGAGGGTGCGGAAATCTACGATCAGCCACTCTATTCGCCGGTCACGGGCGACTCCATCAGCCTCAGCCAGGTCGTGGATGGTTTCGACGTCATCGCGCGTGACACGCTGGTCCAGCGCCGCAACCGTGTGCCGACGATCAGCGTGCAGGCCTTTACCGTGCCGGGCGTGCTGGCGCCCGAAGCCTTTGCCGAGGTGCGCGATGCCATCGAAGCGATGGTTCTGCCGCAGGGCTACGATCTGGAATGGGGCGGCGAGTTCGAGAGTTCGGCCACCGCACAGGAAAGCCTTGGGCAACAGCTTCCGCTCGCGTTCGGGGGCATGTTTCTGATCACGGTGCTGCTTTTTGGCAAGTTGCGGCAGACCTTCGTCATCTGGACGGTGGTGCCGATGGCGCTGACGGGCGTGGGCTTTGGCCTGCTTTGGACGGGCATGCCCTTCAGCTTTACCGCGCTTCTCGGCCTTCTGAGCCTGTCGGGCATGTTGATCAAGAACGCCATTGTTCTGGTCGAGGAAATCGATGCCCTGAAAGACGAAGAGGGGCTGGCGCAGGAGGATGCGATCGTGACCGCGTCTGTCAGCCGGATGCGGCCTGTTCTGCTTGCCGCCGCGACCACGATCCTCGGCATGTTGCCACTGCTATCGGACGGGTTCTTTGCCTCGATGGCCGTCGCCATCATGGCCGGTCTCGGCTTTGCCTCGGTGCTGACGCTGGTCGGTGTCCCTGCGATTTATCATACCTATCTGCGTCGCGAGCGTCTTGGCGCACACTTGGCGGACAACACGCCACCGGTCGCAAAACGAGACGACAAAATCGTGTCGGCTGCGCAATGATGGTCGCCTCCCCCACGGGATGGTCGCGCTGACGAAATTGGGGGGCATCACCAGCCTGTCACCCTGATCGAAGCCGGAAAACTCTCGCCAGGGGCGGTAGAAGGTTCGGGGTCGGACCACAAACATTCGTCTTGCCTTGCTGGCGAGCTCAAAGCACCTTTCGTCGGAGCAAGAGAAAGAGGAAGTACGCCCCGCCGATCAGCGAGGCGACCATCCCGGCCGGAAGTTGCATCGGGAACAATACCGTTCGCCCGATCCAGTCGGAAAGAACCATGAGCGCGACGCCGATCCCCCCGGCGGCCACAGTTTGTGCGCCAGCCCGGCGCGCGCCCAGCATCACCGCGGCATGCGGGGCCAGCAATCCGACGAAAGTGACCGGACCAAGCCACGCGGTGACCACTGCAGCCAACGCCGCAGCCAATGTCAGGCTTGCGGGCCTGGCAACGCGAAGTGACAGCCCACGCGCCAAGGCCACATTATCGCCCGCCGATAAAAGTGTGAGCCATTGTCGCAACAACAACAGAACCACCAGCGCGGCACAGGCCACCGCTGCAAGCGCAACAGCATCAGGCGGCGCCACACGATAGGTCGATCCTCCAAGCCAGCCAATAATCGCGAAACTGTCATTGCTCCCGGATGCCAGCGCGAAACGGATCAACGCATCAAGAAGCGCGCCAAGCGAGATACCCACAAGCGCGGTCATCGCCGGGGCATGGCCGTGCCGTCGCCCGATCGCCAGCAGAAGCGCCAGCACCACCAGGCTGCCAAGGATCGCAGCGCCCGTGCCCGCCTGATGGATGGACCCGCCAGACCAAAGCGTGACCGCGATCAATGCGAACGCCGCCCCCGAGGACATACCCAGGATGTCGGGGCTGGCCAGCGGATTGCGAATGAGCCGCTGAAGAATAACGCCCGAGAGCGCCATGCCCAATCCCGCCCCGGCTGCCGCCAGCACCCTTGGCCAGCGCAGCGAGAGCGTCAAAGCATCAGGAGAGGCCACCTGCCAGCCCGCATCCACACGAGCAATAAAGAGCCCCGCAAGAACCGAACCCAAAACCGCCGCCAGCAAGAACGCCGCACGCCCCCATGACAGCCGCGCGGGCCCCGGCGGCAGTTGATAGAGCGAATGATCCGCCGCGCCCATGCGCCGCCGCATCAGCCAGATCAGCGCCGGGGCGCCGACCAGTGCGGCAGCCGCCCCGCTTGGCACGATATCGCGCGTCCAGGCGCTGGCCAGAACGGCGATCAGGTCGGTCCCCAGAAGAAGCAAGGCGCCAAGCGCCGCGCTGAGGCAAAGCTCCGCCAGGGGCGTGCGCGCGCCTGCAAGATGGGCGATATTGGGGGCGATCAAGCCCACGAAGCCGATCATGCCGACCGCCGCGATGTTCAACGATGTCAGATAGAGTGCCAGCCCCACAGCCGCGACGAAGAAAGGCACAAGCGACAGGCCACGCGCTTCCGCCACCGCTGATCCTGCGCGCATGAGCGACAGCCCGCGCGTAAGCAGCAAGACAACGCAAAGCGCGGGCAGAAGACGGGGCAAAAGCCAGTTCGCCCGCTCCCAGCCCGACTGGCCCAGATCACCCGCCCCCCAGACGAAAAGATGTCCGAAATAGGGGCTTTGCAACAGCACGATCGCGGAGGCGATCGCGCCCATCAGCAGGTTCACAGCCATCCCGGCAAGGATCGCATTGAGGCCAGCCAGTCCGCGCAACCCGGCAATGGCCACCACGAGGCCGAATGCCAGCGCAGCGCCGGTCAGGCTGATCCATGCGCCATGCGCCGCCGCCAGCGCCGGGACCAGCAGGGTCGCCAGGACCATTGCCAGCCAGGCGCCCGACGCCGCCCCCAACGTCAATGGTGAGGCAAGGCGATTTTGCGTCACCTGCTGAAACAGGCTGCCCGAAACACCAAGTGCCGCGCCGCACAGAATTGCCATTACGATGCGCGGAAGGATCGCATGGGTGAAACGGATATCCTCGAACACCTCGGGTTCGGCCCCTGTCGAAAGGGCCGCCATCCGCGCGAGCGGCAGGTCACTGACCGGCAGGACATGGCCCGCCGCCAGCATCACGAGACCGGATGCAAGCACAAAGGTCAGCGCCACTGACGGCAAGGCGGTGGCTCTCACGGCTCAAGCTCCAGCAGCGCGTCGTGAAACGCTCGTGCATGGCGTTCCAGCGACAGAATCCCGCCATAGCTCCAGACGGGCCGAGTTTCAGCAAACCGGCCATTCTTGACCGCTGGCAGGAATTGCCACAGCGCCGTTTCGAACACCGCATCCCCCGCCAGATGCGGCCGGATCGCCAACACCGCGCCGGCTTCGACCTTGGCGAGATCATCCACCGGGCGCTGCGCCACACCCCAGCGGGACGCAGTGACCGCCAGCGCGTTGGACAGGCCGAGGCGATTCAGCGCTTCTTGCGGAAAGGAATTCTCGCCGTAAGCCCACATCGTGGCCCCGTCGTTGAGCCGGATCACGGCTGCCGAACGGATCGTTCCACCCAAGGCATCCTTCAGTTGCGCGGCCATGGCGTCGATATTGTCATCCATCTCGGCCAGCTTGCGCGCGGCCATGCGCTCGCGCTCAAGAAGGCGCGCCAGAGACATGAAAATATCATGGGATGCGGCGATATTGTCATGCTCTGCACTGAAGGTATCAAACACCAGCACGGGCGCGATCCTCTCGAGCCTGGCCACATCCTTGGCCGGAATGTCAGACGCCAGGATCACATCCGGTCCGAGCGACGACAAACGCTCAAGATTGGGACTGTCACGCAGGCCGATATCAACGACACTCTCGGGCAATGGCGGCGATACCACCCAGGTCCGGTAAAGCCCGGTTTCAGGCACCGCGGCGGGCGCGACGCCAAGATCAAGCACCTGCTCGGCCAGCGCCCATGTCAACACAGCGATGCGCTGCGGCGCGGCGTCGAAATGCTGCGCACCGCGGCGATCATTGACCGTGATACCATCGGCCACGACCGGCAGCGCGAAAAGACAAAAAAGGCCGGCCATCAGCAGCTTCATTGCCCATCCTCCGGTTCAATCTCAAGCAGGGCTTCGGCGAATGCATCGGCGAGATAGCCAAGGGAAAAGACGCCTCCGAATGTCCAGACGCGACGGGTTTGGGCGAAACGGCCCTCTTGGACGAAAGGCATGAACCGCCACATCGACGTCTCTTCGAGCGCATGCTTTTGCGCGAAGGGACCGATCTGAAGAACGATCACATCTTCAAACGTCGCCAGTTCCTCGACCCGGCGTTGGACAAAGCCCCAATCCGTGGCCTCGCCAGGTGCCGGGTGGACAAGCCCCATTGCGTCCAGCGCGGCCTTGGCCATCGAATTTTCCCCATGTAGCCGCAAGGTGGTCGGCGTCAGCAGCCGGATCGGCAGCACAAAGGGAACATTTTCGCCAAAATGGTCATCCACGCGCTCGCCCGCCGCCCGGATACGCGCGTCGAGTTGGTCAAGGCGCGCAAGCGCGGCTTCGCGGCGTCCCAGACGATCCGCCAGTTGCAAAAAGGTCTGGCGGCTGACCGCCGCGTTGTCCTGCCCGGAATCGAAGGACTCGACATGGAAGACGGGCGCGATCCGCTCCAGCAGCGGCACAAGGTCGGCTTGCTGGTCCGATGCGAGAATGAGGTCCGGCGCCAGTGCGGCGATCCGCTCGAAATTCGGCTCGTTCCTCAGGCCGACATCGGCAACGGAATCCGGCACGGCGGGCTCTGCGACCCATTGCCTGTATCCCTCCACATCAGCCGCGCCAACAGGCGGCGCATCCAGTTCGATCAGCAACTCGGTCAGGGCCCAACTCAGCGAAACGACCCGTTGTGGCGCAGCCTCTTCTGCGCGCAGGGGAACGCTGGCGATCAGCAAGCACAAAAGCGGCAAAAGGCAGGCTCGCATCCCGAAACTCCCTTCCTCAACGAACGGCGGCGAGAGGCAGATCATTGCCGGGCCGCGCAAGCAGTGACATTTCGATACCGTAGAGATCGCGCAGGATTCCCGGATTCAGAAGCTCCGCAGGCGTGCCGTCAAAACGCATCTCGCCACCATGCAGCGCGATGATCCGGTCCGCAAAACGCGTGGCGAGATTGATATCGTGCAAGATCACGACCACCCTGCGCCCGCCTGCCCGGCTGATGCGTTGCAGCAGTTGCATGACCTCATGCGCATGCGCGAGGTCAAGCGCCGCGGTCGGTTCGTCCAGCAACAGACAAGGCGACTCCTGCGCCAGCAGCATGGCGATCCATGCGCGCTGGCGTTCACCACCTGACGCGGTATCGGCCAGTTGCCCGGCAAAACCCGCGCACCCGGTTTCATCCATGGCCCTGTCGACGGCACCATGATCCGCCTCGGTCCAGCGCCCCAGCGCCCCGCGCCACGCAAATCGCCCAAGGGCAACCAGTTCACGCACGGTCAGACCCGCGACCGGCGGCAGGCGCTGCGGCAGATATGCGACCTGACGCGCGAGCGACTTTTGCGAAAGCCCACCCAGATCGCGACCATCCAGCAGAATGCGCCCCCTGTCGGGCCGGTCCTGCCGCGCAAGCAGCGACATCAGCGTGGATTTTCCCGACCCGTTATGGCCCAGCACGGCCGTCAGACCATACTCGCCCAAGGCCAGATGGCCGACCCGCAGAACGGGACGGCCATCATGGCGACGCTCGATATCCTCCAGGAGGAACATGACGCCACCCTTGCCTCAGAACCGCGAAGAGACGGTCAGCGCCACGCTGCGGCCTTCACCAAGGTAACAGGCCGAGACACCGCAGAACGACACATGATCCTCATCGGTCAGATTCTGCACGTTCAGTGCCACGTCCCAGTTGTCGCGGGTATAGCCAATCGCGGCATCATAAAGCGTGTAGGACGGCGTGGCCTGCGTATCCGTGCCATCCCATTTCGTTCCGATATGCCGCACGCCGCCGCCTATGCGCCAACCCTGCAACGCGCCCGCGGACGGCTGGTAGTTCACCCAGAGCGATCCGAAACGCTCGGGCACATTGGCAAAGGTGTTGCCTGCGACGTTTTCGGTGTCGAGAAACGTGTAAGCCGTATCGATCGTCACATCCCCGATCCGGGTCTTGGCCTCCAGCTCAAGACCGCGCGTCGACGCTTCGCCAGTCTGAACCTGGAAGCCGGGATTCGCCGGGTCCGCCTCGGTCAGGTTGGACTTGGTCAGATCAAAGGCCGATACGGTGAACAACATGTTCGTGCCGACCGGCTGGTATTTCAAACCGATCTCGTATTGCTCGCCTTCGGTGGGCTTGAACGGGTTGCCCGCCGCGTCACTTCCCACGACCTCCTGCCGGAAACTCTCAGAGTAGCTGACATAGGGTGCAAGGCCATTTTCAAAGCGGTACATCAATGCCGCGTTCATCGTCCATGCGTCGTCATCCGTGTCGATCGTGGCCGATCCGAAGCTGTCATTGGTCTGACCTGTCTCGACCGAACCATAGCGCAGCCCCAGATCCAGATGGAGCCGGTCATTCCACGTCGCGCGATTCTGGACATAGACCCCCCATTCCTCGACCGTGTTCGCGGGCGTGTCGATGATCGTCACGGGGGTGACGCCCGTGTAGACAGGCGCGAACGGGTCAATCGGACCGTTCTGCGCGCCATAGCCGGTATCGCTGTCATAAAGGCCGCGCGCATAGCTGGCACCGATCAGGGTCGTCATGTCGACCGCCCCCAGATTGTATTGCGCCGTCGCATTCACATCCGCCGCAAATGTCTCCAGACTGTTATCGGCGCGATAGACTGTGCGGTCGATCGTCCCGTCGGCCCGGTAGCGCGTCGGATAGTTGGCATAGGCCCACCATGCATGCCGGTAATCGGCCTCCCCTTCCACGTAGCGCGCATTGGCCTTCATGCTCCAGACCGAGTTGAACCGATGCTCGAACATGGCAGTGACCGCCGTCTGTTCGGTGTCGAACCGGTCGAAACCGGGCTCGCCGACGAACAGGCTGTCATCAAGGTATCGCCCCCCCGGCCCCGGATAAAGCGTGCCGTAGATCGACGCGAACTGGATCAGCGGGCTGCCGTCATTCTTTTGATGATTCAGAAGAACGGTCAGACTGGTGTCCTCACTCGGCTGCCAGGTGATCGAGGGCGCCAGCGCAAAGGCGTCATCCTTCGAGAAATCGACCTGCGTCTCGGCATCGCGCAGCAGCCCGACAAACCTGTAGCGCAACGTGCCGCTTTCGTTCAGATCACCGCTGACATCGACGCCAAGCTGCTTGCGGTCATGCGATCCGTATTGAAGCTGAAGAATGTTGGGCGCATCCTGCGCGGCGGTCTTGGACGTCGTGTTGACCACACCGCCCACCGCGCCGCTGCCATAAAGACCCGAGGCCGGCCCGCGCAGCACCTCGACGCTGTTGAGCATGAATGGCTCGGGGGTCGTGTCGTTGTAATAACCGTAGCGCGAGATCAGCCCGTCATGAAAGGTCGTCGGATCGAAGCCGCGCACCTTGTACCAGTTCGAGCGGTTGTCGAGCCCCCACTGCCCGGCGGCGACACCGGCTGAATATTGCAGGGTTTCTTCCACGTTCTGCGCACCGCGTTCCGCGATCTGCTGCGCCGTGACCACATTTACCGCGCGCGGGGTCTCGACGATATCGGTTCCGGTCTTGACCACCGTGCCGGTGTCCAACGAGACGCTTGGCCCGAAAAAGCCGTCCTCGCCCTCGCCTTCCACCATGATCGGGTCAAGTTGAATGTCCTGCGCCATCGCCGGCATCGCCGCCACCAGAGCGCAGAGTGATATGGCTGTGCGCCGAAGTCGCATGTCCCATCTCCGCTTTGTTTTTTTGTTTTCTGCCTGGCGCGGGGCTGGGTCCTGATCGGGGCGTAAAATTTCTTAGTATTATTGTCAACTATCTTTCGTCACGCCAGTAGCCCGCGACCCGGATATGTTTGCGCGTCAGCCCCGGCGCGTTGCGAAGATACTCTCGCGCACGCGCCGCCTGCTGCTTTTCCGCGGCGAACCAGACAAGAGCACCTTCGCCCGTCGGCAACGCCATCGACTCCAGCGCCGTGTTGAGATCCGGGTCGCCGCCTTGGCGGATCAGCCAGCGAACACACAGCCCCGGCGGATGCCGCAAAGGCATCCGATCCGCATCGCTCTCCACCTCTATCAGAACGTCTCCGCGCATATCGTCGGGCGCGTTCTCAAGTGTCCGCAGCATGGCCGGCAGCGCGGTCTCGTCCCCCGCCAGAAGAACCCGGTCCGCCAGCGGATACCAACCACCCCCCGGCCCTGTCAGCCCGATCAGCGCATCCGGCGCGACAGACTGCGCCCATTTGCAGGTCAGCCCCCTGCCATGCAGCAGGATATCGATCCAGACCCGACCGGCGTCGGGGTTGATGTCGCGTATCGTATAGGCGGGCATATGTGGCGCATCGGCGCCCGTCGGCCAGATCGTGCGGCCCTTCTCGTTCAGCCGGGGCCAAACCGGTTCACGCCCCTCGGGCGGAATCACCAGGCGCACATGCAGCCCCGAGCGGGCAAAATCGCCCAGGTCCTTCGCTTCGAGTTCAAGCCGCTGGAACCGTGGCGCGATCCGTCGGCTCGACACGACCCTCTTCACCCGGAAATTCGGGGGATACGGGCCATTCACGGGGCTGCCGCGCCATTCCAGTGACCTCGCGGCCTCGGCTGCATGGCGTTCGATCCGGTCCCTCACCCCCTCACGCAACATGTGCAGATTTGACAGACTGTCGCTATCGATCCGGATATCGACCGCGCCCTTCGCCTTGACCAATCGGACGATTCCGATTCCGCTATCCCAGGTCAGCCCGGCGTCGCTTTCCTCGGCGTGCAGGTCCTGGGCCGCAAGCTCGGCACGGATGTGCTCCATCAGGTGCGCAGGCACCCCAATCTGAAGACGTGCATGTGTGGTTCGTGCCGTCATGTCAGCTCCTTTCTTCCCGTCACCGACGGGTGTGTTTACGAAAGGGTGGCTGGACGGCGTCGGCGTCTGGCGGCCCGGTAAAAATCAGCCGCTGAATCTCATCGGCAGTGTGAATGTGTAGGTCGGCTTGCTCAGCCCGCGCGGCGCGTTGGGAAAGTGGCCGGCGGCCCGCACCGCGCGCAGCGCGGCCTCGTCCAGCGCACGATGCCCGGACGAACCTGCAAGGGACACGCCGCGCAAGCTGCCGTCCCGGCCCACGGTGATACGCACACGCACGGTGCCCGATGCACCGCGCGCGCCGCCCGGATAGCGCTTGCCGCGTTCGATCTTGCGGCGCACTTGCGCGCCCCATTGTGCGGTCAGGCTCTGCCTTTGGCTGGCCGACAGGGTCGCGGCGCGTTGTGCGCGCGTCGAGCCTGCATCGGCCCCACCGCCTTGCCCGCTGGCCTTTTGCGCCGCGCTCGACCTTGAATTTGATGTGGTCGCCGGTTTCTGTGGCGTCTTGCGCGGCGCAGGTGGTTTCGGTCGCGCGGCAGGACGCGTATCCGCAAGCTTGGCGGTATCCTCGTTCACCTCGGGCTCGGGCTTGGGCGCCTCTGGCGGCGGCGCAGGACTGACCATCGCGCTCTGATCCGGCAACCTTTCCGGCTGCGGCATGGCAAGCCCCGGCGCGTCCGGGGCTTTGGCCACCGGCGAGGAATCGGCCTGCGACTGCGGCATCTGCGGCGCGGGCATCTCCACTTGCGGCGCAGACGGCACATCCGGCGCAGCAGGGACATCAGGCGGTGTCTCCCATCGCTCGACCATATCGGCAACACTGGCGCTGGCGGCTTGCAGCGATACTGCGGCCGCTCCCTCGTTTCCCGCCGCCTGCGCCCCTTCGCGGCTCGGCGCGTAAGACGCGACCGCCAGATGCGCGCCCACGGCGATGGCGACAAAGACAGTGAACTCCCCCACACGTTTCATTGCGCGACCGTGACCAGCCGGATCTCGGCAAAGCCCGCCTGCGCGATCCGCGGCATAAGCCGCGCCAGCCGCGCGCCCTCCACGCCCGCATCCGCTCTCAGGATCAAGGGCGGCGGCGGCACATCCTCGGAACAGCCACCGGCCGCGCAATAGGCTTCCTTCGCCACCTCCAGCGCCGCAAGCGCCTCGTCCTCGCCCATGGCGTCCAGATAGGCCAGCGCGCCATCCGGCCCAAGATAAAGCGTGAACGCGCCTTCGGCCTCAACGCCTTCGCCGCTGACTTCGGGGGGCGTGACCTCGAAGGGTTCAGGCGGGGCGATCTGCGCCGTCATCAAGAAGAAAATCAGCAACAGAAAGACCACGTTGATCATCGGAACGATGCTTTCGGGTGGTCGGCGGCGGGGCGGATCGGGGAATTGCATGCGCCCTACTCCACCAGAACCAGCGCGCTCAACCCGGCATCGCTCAGGCGCTGCATCACATCGACCACGCGCTGCAACCCGGCGCCGTCCCTTGCTCGCAGGATAACCGTGTCCGACGGCGCCTCCGTCAAGTCCAGCACATCTGCGGCAAGTTGCGTGCCCTCGACCACCTGCCCGTTGAGCCGCACCCCCTTTGGCAGAATGTCGATCAGACGCGGCGGCCCGGAATAGGCGTCATCACCCGCCTGCCCCGCCGCATTCAGCGGCAGATGCGTATCGACCCCGAAACGCGACGCCAGCATGAAGAAGACAAGCAGCAGAAAGACCACGTCGATCATCGGCGTCAGGCTGGGCTTGCGGCCCGGTCTCGGCTCGTCGAAGGCAAACATCTCACTCGGCTGCCTGAACCATGGATGCCGTGTCGCCCTGCTCCAGCGGGCGCAGGAAGATACGCGTTGCCGCATCCTCCATTTCCAGGCGCAACCGATCGACCACGCTTTCGAACCAGGTCAGCGCCATCGCGGCCGGGATTGCCACCGCCATGCCCGCGGCCGTGGTCAGCAGCGCCTCCCAGATACCCCCTGCAAGCGTCGCCGGATCCGCGCGGCTGCCCGCGTCCTGCAAGGCCTGGAAGGCGGCGATCATGCCAAGCACTGTGCCCAACAGACCCAGAAGCGGCGCAATCGTCGCAATCAGCTCAAGCGGACGCAACCCGCCCCGGGCACGTGCGATCAGGTTGCGCGCAACCCGTCCGGTTTCCGCTTTGGCGGCATCATCATCCAACGTGTCATCCTGCCGCGCGGTCATCGCGGCCCGGATCAGAGCGGCGCGGCAGGTCTTGCAATTTTGCAGGAGCTTAAGGGCTTCACCCTCATTTCCCTCGGACCAAAGCGCTACAGCCTTGCGCGCGCGCCGCCCGCCGGTCCATGCGCCCATCAGCATCAAGCGCCACGCCTTCCAGAGGATAAGCGCCAGCGCGATCATCGACAGCGCCGAAATCGCCCAGATCGCCGGGCCGCCGAGGCGAATGAACTCAAGGACGGCTTCAAGCCTCGAAGAGACGCCCATGCCAGTCATGTCAGAAATCCAGTCCACCTTGTCCCTCGTCGATGAGTGTTAATCTATGGGCACCCGCTAAATTACCTTACTTTTTTTGTCAATTAATATCCGCTTCCAAATCGAAACGAGGCATCTTTCCTTTACCACCCGCTTATTGTCTGGGGGCACTTTATAATAAATCGAAGGTCTTAGTGGTGTGCCCCCATCGGGTGGTCAGCTTTAGTTGTTAATGAACCGGGGGCTCCTGGTCCATCGGGACGTTGCTTTCCGTCGCCGTTGTATCGACCACCTGCGCCAGTCGCTTGGCGTCAAGCCCATTGAGGCGCCGTTGGTTCAAGTCCAATGGGCGGTGGCGATGGAAACCGTCGCACTTGTGAGGGGTCTCGGTACTGCTTTGCGTCGTGATCGGCATTCCGCCGGGCATCTGTTTCGGCAAATCACACCGGGCCTCTGCCACCGCCAAGCCGGTGCTGGACCTGACGCAAACCCTGCCGGCCTTTGTCTACCTGATCCCGATCATCGCCTTTTTCGGCAACAACGCCCCATCCCCCTCACCCGCATTTCGAGTGACCGCAATTCGCGCAGGTCATGCAGCCCTCGATCATTCGCATCTCGTAGCTGCCGCAGGCCGGGCAGGACGGGCCGCGCGGCGCATC
>Ga0102926_1000080_pt1 | contig 44893 bp, 38 predicted proteins | sample SalPonR1_A_D2_MG_FD_78173 | JGI IMG/M metagenome (GOLD analysis project Ga0102926, IMG submission 78173) | Salt pond soil microbial communities from South San Francisco under conditions of wetland restoration - Salt Pond MetaG R1_A_D2_MG | ecosystem: Environmental > Aquatic > Marine > Intertidal...
ATGACATCTCACGCAGCAGTTGTTGCCCGTGGTATGGGTAAATGTTCTGTTTCTGGTGCCGGAACCATCTCTATCAATTACAGAACAAGATTAATGAGAACTGATGGAAAAGAATTTAAAGAAGGAGATTGGATTTCGTTAAATGGTTCTACCGGTGAAGTGTATGATGATAAAATTAAAACTAAAAAACCAGACTTAAGTGGTGACTTTGGTGAAATTATGGATATGGCCGACAAGTTCAGGACTATGGATGTTCGAACCAATGCCGATACTCCTAATGATGCAAAAACAGCCTTTAATTTCGGAGCTCATGGTATCGGATTATGCCGTACCGAACACATGTTCTTCGAAGGTTCCAGAATTAAAGCCATGCGTGAAATGATTCTGGCTGAAAATGAAGCAGACAGAAGAAAAGCATTGGAAAAATTATTGCCTTACCAGCGCGAAGATTTTGAAGGTATCTTAGAAGCTATGGCTGGTTACGGGGTAACTATTCGATTACTGGATCCGCCACTACATGAGTTTGTTCCTCACGATGAAAAGAACCAGGAAGAAATGGCTAAGGAATTAGGCGTTTCCGCTGAAGAAGTTAAAAGAAAAGTAGATGCATTACACGAGTTTAATCCTATGTTGGGACACCGTGGTTGTCGTTTGGGCAATACGTATCCTGAAATTACAGAAATGCAGGCTCGTGCAATTATCGAAGCTGCTGTTAACCTGAAACAAAAAGGTATTGATGCCAAACCTGAAATTATGGTTCCGTTGATTGGTACTCAACAGGAGTTCGAATTACAGGAAGATATTATTCGCTCAACAGCCGAAAAGGTGTTTGAAGAAAAAGGCACTAAAGTAGATTACCTGGTAGGTACGATGATAGAGATTCCAAGAGCTGCTTTAACGGCAGACAAAATTGCAGAAAGAGCTGAATTCTTCTCGTTTGGTACAAACGACTTAACACAAATGGGATTTGGTTATTCCCGTGACGATGCCGGTAAATTCTTACCTATCTACTTGAAGAAAGGAATCCTTAAGCATGACCCATTCCAGGTATTAGATCAGGAAGGTATTGGTCAACTGGTTGAATTGGGAACCGAAAGGGGAAGAGCTGCCCGTCCGGAACTGAAAGTAGGTATTTGTGGCGAGCATGGAGGTGAACCAACTTCTGTAGAATTCTGTCACAGAGTTGGAATGAACTATGTTTCCTGTTCTCCATACCGTGTGCCTATTGCCCGATTAGCTGCGGCACAGGCTGCTTTAAGATAAATATTATATCATTAAATAAAATAGCCGCTTCAAAATTGGAGCGGCTATTTTATTTGGTAAAAATCTAATGCTATAGTTATAATTTTTCCACAGCCATGATGGGTTGATCTTTTTTCATTAATGTACCATCTTCAACAAGTATTTTAACAATTTTACAATCAAAGGGAGCTTCAATCTCGTTAAAAAGCTTCATGGCTTCCAGTATACAAATCGTTTCTCCTTCCTTAACTTTTGAGCCTTCTTTCACAAAAGGAGGTTTGTCAGCTCCGGGGGCACTGTAAAAGGTACCGGTCATTACTGAGTCGATGGTATCTTTGTATTCGGCACTTTTTTCTTTCACAGCTGTTTTTGTCTCTTGTTTTTTTGTTTCCTGCAATGGTTGTTCGGGCTTTTCTTGTTTTGCAACAGGCTCAGTAAATACATGACCTTTGGCACTTCCGTTTCCTGATCGCAACGTAAAATGAAAATCCCCTTTTCGAATACTCAATTCATTCAATTGCATATCGGAGACTTTTTCCAACAAATCATTCATCCTGTCAAAATCTTCAGGATGCAACACAGGGCTCTCATCCACTTGTGTGGTTGATTTCGTTTGTTGTTCTTTTGGTTTTTTGTTTACATACTCCAGTTCTTCAATTTCCATATCAGCCGGAGTTTTAGGTCTTTGTTCAGGAGGAAGAGCTCTCCATTTAAAATATTCTACCGAAACTTCAGGAAATATACAATAGGAGAGGATGTCTTCTTCATCTTTAATCCATTCGGGATTTGAAATATTTTTTGTTGCTGTTGGTAATATTGCCTTCAAATCATCGGCTGGTCGATGGTCGATAGGTTTTTCCTTTCCCAGGATCTTTTTTACCAAATCAGAATCAATAGGAGCAGGAGGTCTACCATACATCCCTTTAACATAATTCTGAACCTCTTTTGGAACCACTTTGTAGCGTTCTCCCGTTATTACATTCATTACAGCTTGTGTTCCTACAATCTGACTTGTTGGGGTAACCAGCGGCGGATAACCTAAATCTTTCCTGACCCGGGTAACCTCTTCGAGTGCTTCGGGAAGTTTTTCTATCGCACCCTGTTGTTCTAACTGCGAACGGAAGTTTGAAATCATTCCTCCCGGAATTTGATGCACCAGAATTTCTGCATCAATAATAGGTTCATGGCCTCTGCCTTTGATTCGTTTGGGAGCTAATGTTGCAAAATATTTGTTTACCTTTCTTAGTGCTTCTATATCTAACTGAACATCAAACTCAGTTTCCTCAAAAATGGCATGTATGGTTTCAACAGGTGGTTGAGAAGAAAAGCCTGCCATAGATGAAATAGACCCGTCAACAGCACCGGCTCCTGCTTTTACTCCTTCAAGGTAGGCTGATTCGGCCATTCCACTGGTAGAATGACAATGAATCTGTATCGGAATATCGAAATTTTCTTTTAGTGCAGATACAAGCTCTTTCGATTTGGTGGGTGATAACAATCCGGCCATATCCTTAATACATAATGAGTCGATCCCCAGTTCAATCTGCTTTCGGGCATCATTTACATATTTCTCAATGGTATGAACAGGGCTTGTAGTATAAGAGAGGCTTCCCTGAGCATGAGCCCCGGTTTTCTTTACCGCTTTTATCGCAGCCTGTAAATTTCTTGAGTCATTTAATGCATCAAATATCCTAAAAATATCAATTCCATTTTGGTGGGCTTTTTCAACAAATCGTTCCACCAGGTCATCAGGATAATTTTTATAACCCACAATATTTTGCCCGCGGAGCAGCATTTGCAAAGGGGTATTTTTAGCCCTTGATTTGATAAGTCGTAAACGTTCCCACGGATCTTCGCGCAAATAACGCAGGCAAACATCAAAAGTGGCGCCACCCCATACTTCCAGTGAGTAATAGCCTACGGCATCAATCGTATCTATAATACCTAAAATATCGTCGGTACGCCTACGTGTTGCCCACAATGATTGATGACCGTCTCTTAAAGTAGTATCTGTAATTCTTAATATTTCTTTTGCCATAACAGTTTCCTTTTTAATTTATATATCAACAGAAAAATTACCCATCGCCGAGAACTTTTCAAATCGTTTTTGTACTAATTCTTCGGTGGTTAATTCTTGTAATGATTGCAGGTTTTTGAGTATCTCTTTTTGGATGGACTCAGCTGTCTTTTTATGATCGGTATGAGCTCCCTCTCCGGGTTCTTGAATAATTTCATCAATCACGCCATGTTTAAGGAGTGCATTAGCTGTAAGATTTAGTGCTTCGGCAGCATCGGGAGCAAATTTTGCATCACGCCAAAGAATTGAAGCACACCCTTCAGGCGAGATAACTGAATAAATAGCATTGGAGAGCATTAATATACGATCACCCACACCAATACCCAGTGCACCACCGCTACCTCCTTCGCCAACTACAACACATATAATGGGCACTTTAATGGCTGCCATTTCGGTTAAATTTTTGGCAATAGCTTCTGCCTGACCACGCTCTTCGGCTTCAAGTCCGGGAAATGCTCCCGGAGTATCAATAAATGAGAGTACCGGAATATTAAATTTTTGTGCCAGTTTCATCAGCCGTAAAGCTTTTCGATAACCATCAGGGTTTGCCATCCCAAAATTACGCTCAATATTGTCGGTTGTGGTTTTTCCTTTGTTGTGCCCAATGACCATTACTTTTTGACCGGCGATTTGAGCGAAACCTCCGATTATCGCTTTATCATCAGCAAAATAGCGATCGCCATGGAGTTCAATAAAATTTGTAAATATATGCGAAAGATAATCCTGCAATACAGGGCGTTTGGGATGCCGGCTGATTTGTACAATCTCCCAGGGAGTTAATATTTTTCCTTTGGGTTGATGCTTCTTTTTTGTTGAATGATTATTTGGTACCATGTGATTTCTTCTTAATTAATAGTTTTGTTAATCAATTTGTAATTATTGATTATAGTAATTAAGCAAATTGCTTAAAAACGCTTTTAAATCTTTTCTGTTGACAATTGAATCTATAAAACCATGTTTTAATAAATATTCGGCGGTTTGAAAATCGTCAGGTAAATTTTGTCCAATAGTTTGTTCAATGACTCTTCTTCCGGCAAAGCCAATCATTGCTCCTGGTTCGGCGATATTAATATCACCTGTCATGGCGTAACTTGCTGTAACACCCCCTGTAGTGGGATTTGTTAATACCGAAATAAACGGAATGTTTTGTTGATTTAGCCGTGATATTCCGGCACATGTTTTGGCCATTTGCATAAGCGATAATGTTCCTTCCTGCATCCTTGCACCTCCCGATGCAGAGATAATGATGTAGGGAATATGATTTTGATAAGCATAATTCGAAGCTTGCAGAATCTTTTCTCCTGTCGCACTGCCTAAGCTTCCTCCTAAAAACCTGAAATCCATTATCGCCATCACAACTTCTATTCCGTTCATTTTACCAACTCCCGTAATAACAGCCTCATTAATGCCTGTTTTTGTCTTTGTGGCTTCAATTTTATCAGCATAACTTCCTTTTAAATCTTTAAAGCCTAAAGAATCAACCGGACGAATTTCTGCAAACAATTCCTGAAAAGTATTATTATCAAAAAGTAAATGAATACGCTCGCGTGATGTTATATTTCCATGATAATTACAATGGGGACAAACATTTAAATTGTCCGACCACTCTTTATAATATATATGCGAATGACATTTCTTGCATTTTATAAAAAGCTCTTTTTCTGCTTGCTTACCCGTTGATTGTTTTTTATGCGTATACCAGGCCATATTTTAATTTTTAAGAGATTGTCAGATATTTATTTATTGGATCAATGAAAATAAAATCAACGTGCAAAATAGTTAATATATAATTGAAATGCCACTTTATTATAGTTAAATAATTATATATGTTAAAACTTGTAATAATATATTGTTACTTATGACAATATTCCTTTTATAAAGTTCATTTTGGAGTTGCTCATATTTAAATTAGCGTAAATACTTTAAAAGGGGTATGTTTAAATATGAATAAATTATTAAATTTGGGTTCTTATAAAAAATAACAACTACAACAGCAATTTAACTTTAATCATGAAAAAAACATCAGAATCATCTTTCCATCGTTCTTTAAATAATATTATTAAAGAACATCAAAATGTATTTGAAAATTTAGACAGAAAAGCATTAATAAAACAAGTAATTGATAATAGAGAAGCTATTATTTCCAAAAATGGGGCATTGGCTACCTGGACTCCGCTTGAATCAACCGGAAGAAGTCCTAAAGATACCTACATTGTTAAAAGAGCAGCGAGTGAAAAAAATATCGACTGGAAATCACCCAACAATATTCCTATCAGCGAAGAGGTGTTTGATATGGTATTTTCTGATGCCATGGAATTTTTAGAAAGTAAAAAAAGAATATATAGTACCGATCGGGTAATTGGTGCAGATGCTAAATTTGCATTGCCGGTTAAAACAATAACCAGTGAAGCGTTAACCGCATTATTTACCGATAACATGTTTCGTGCCGTACCTCCAACGATTAAAAACAGTGTTTTTGCCGGGAATGGATTTCAACTCCTTACGGTTCCTTACAATAAACTGGATACCAATAGATACAAAGGTTTATTGCGTACATTACCCAGCGGCGATACTTCTGACATTGCTGTAATCATGGATCTTGACCGTAGACTGGGAGTAATTGTAGGATCAGCTTATTTAGGGAGTGTTAAAAAACTAATGTTTACCGTAATGAATTATTACCTGCCTTTTGAAGGGGTGCTCCCATTGCATTGTTCTGCCAATGAGGATAAAAATGGAAAATCTGCTTTACTTCTTGGTTTGTCCGGAACGGGAAAGACGACTTTATCTGCTGACCCTGAGCGGTCGTTACTGGGTGATGACGAACATGGCTGGAGTGATAAAGGCATTTTTAATTTCGAAAATGGTTGTTATGCTAAAATGATTGATATCAATGCCGAGAAAGAACCTGATATCTACGAAGCCGTGATGCATAGGGACGATCCTGTAAATCATGGAGCAATTGTTGAAAATGCGATGGTTTATCCCAATGGTGTTTTTGATTTTTCAGATAAAAGAATTACAGAAAATTCCAGAGCTTCCTATGTACTTAAATCCTTAGAAAATATTAAAGAATCTTCAGTGTCAGGACATCCCCAAACCATATTATTTTTAACTGCCGATGCTTACGGAGTTTTGCCCCCAATCTCAAAATTAGACCCAGATCAGGCAAGGCTTTGGTTTTTAATGGGATATACCAGTAAGCTGGCAGGTACCGAAACGGGTGTTACTGAGCCCCAGGCTACCTTCTCCCGTTTTTTCGGACAACCTTTTATGCCCCTTAATCCTGAATTTTACTCCTCAATGCTTGGGGATAAGATGCAACAGTTCAACACTAAAGTGTATCTTGTTAATACAGGATGGTCAGGAGGTGCTTATGGTACAGGGAAACGAATCGACCTTAAGCTAACCCGTGCAATGGTAAATGCAGCATTAAATGGGGATTTGGAAAAAGTTGATTATCACTATGATGAATTATTTCATTTAAATATTCCCAATGAATGCCCGGGAGTACCCAAGAAAATTTTAACTCCCCAAAATACATGGCTAAATAAAGATGAATATGAACTAACAGCTACACGATTAGCGAATAAGTTTAGTGCTGCATTTGATGAAGCCTATGGAGATAAGAATATCCGGGAGAGTGTGAAAAACAAATGTCCGGGAAAATAATGAAAAGAAATATTTAGGCAACATAATCCTCTTTAAATTTTTATCATAAAGAGGATTAATGTTTTTATATGAAAGGAGACCGTTCCACAAACTTTGATGCTTATAAAAATATTTGTTATTTTGCGTTGCTAATATAAAATAAACAACATGCATATTGCAGTAAATATTCTTATTATAATTTTGGCTTACTTACTTGGTTCAATACCCACATCGATATGGATTAGCCGATCTTTTTTTAATATGGATATTCGAGATTACGGGAGTGGTAATGCAGGAGCAACCAATACTTTTAGAGTGCTGGGAATAAAAGCCGGAATTGTTGTATTTATTGTAGATATCCTAAAAGGTTTTTTAGCCGTTAATTTAATCTATTTAACCGACTACTATATTCCCGATAGCGGAGATTATATAAACATCCAGCTTTTACTGGGAATTGCTGCCATGTTGGGACATATCTTTCCGGTTTATGCCGGATTTAGAGGAGGAAAAGGCGTTGCAACCCTGTTTGGAGTGATTTGTGCCATAAGTTTTTATCCTACACTTATTATGGCCGGAATTTTTGTATTAACGTTGGTAATCACCCGGTATGTTTCTTTGAGCTCAATGATTTCAGGTCTTTCTTTTCCCGTTTTAATTATTGTGATTTTTAAAGAAACAACGACATCGTTAGTCATATTCTCTTTAATTATGGCTGTATTAATGCTTTTTACTCATCAAAAAAATATTGAACGACTGTTAAATAAAGAAGAGAAAAAAGCCGACTTTTCCAAGCTAAAACGAAAAAACCGAAAAAAGAATACCCGGGAAGAGTAAACGTTTAAAAAGGTCATCCGTTTTTTTATGGTGGATTATATTTTATTTAACGCTTTTAATGAAGAACTAAATCATTAAAATTTTGATAAGATGAAACCTTTTGCCCAAAACCTTGTTTACTTCCGAATATTGGATCCGGGGAATAACAAAAAAAGTTAAAAATGTTGCTGCAGGATAGTATAAAAATTGGGGCAAAATTGATTCAGGAAGGGAAGTTAGTAGCTTTTCCCACCGAAACTGTTTACGGTTTAGGTGCCAATGCACTTAACCCCTGGGCTGTTGCCAAAATATTTGAAGCGAAAGAACGTCCCTCGTTTGATCCATTAATTATTCATATTGCTGATTTGGACGACTTAAAAAAGTTAACTGCCGGCGAAGATGAAAGGGTTTATAAACTGGCTGAAAAATTCTGGCCCGGAGCATTAACCATAGTCCTTCCTAAAAGCAATATAGTACCTGATATTGTTACCTCCGGATTGGATACGGTTGGTATTCGAATGCCAGACAATAAAATAGCCCTTCAGCTGATTAAAACATCCGAATGCCCGATTGCAGCCCCCAGTGCAAATAAGTTTGGAAGAATTAGTCCTACAACAGCAAGTCATGTAAAAAAACAACTGCCTGATATCGATTATGTGATAGATGGGGGAAAAACGAAAGTAGGTGTTGAATCTACCATCATCAGACTTTCGAAAAAAGGATTTCAAATCTTACGCACTGGAATTATTACGCAAGAAGAGATTGAGACCATTGTCCCTTTTGATGATACTTTAAATAAAGATACTATCGTTGCGCCGGGGATGATAAAATCGCATTACAGTCCTTCAAAAAAAATGATTATTGCGGATAAGAACATACCTTTTAAAATTAATAGAAACAAAGCCGGTTTACTATCATTTACCGGACAAAATGAGGAGGGTTACCGAAGAGTGATCAGAGTGTCTGAAAAGAACGATTTAAAAGAGTATGCCGTAAATATGTATGACGCCATGCATACCTTAGAAGATGATGTCGGGATAGAGCTTATTATTGCTGAACCTGTACCTGAAACAGGAATCGGGTTAGCCATAATGGACCGGTTAAAAAAGGCCGAATACAATTGGCGAAAGAAGTAGTGTAGGCTCGATATTTTTAAAGAATAGCTTGAGAATATTTATTTTTCATTAAAAAACAGAACCATAATTAATTTAACTATTTTTAGTTGGAATCATATGCACATCGCGCTGTGGAAAAGGGATTTGAATTTTATTACTCCTGAACGCTGTATCGATAGCAAAACGAAGGTCGCTTTTAATATTTTCTACTTCAAAAGCTCTGTCTGTCCAGAAAAATAATTGAAAATCAAGGGATGAATCTCCAAAATCAGAAAAACGGACAAAGGGTTTGGGTATTTTGGTTACATCATTATGATGAAGAGCACATTCGGCAAGTACTTTTTTAACAAGATTAACATCTGAGCCATAAGCCACACCTACCTGTACATGAAACCGGGTACGTTTTTGTATATGACTCCAGTTAATTACCTTGCCATCGATAAATTTTGAGTTGGGGATGATTAAAATTATATTATCTCTGCTTTCAATCTTTGTTGTTCGAAAACCAATTTCCTTTACTCTTCCAATCTCTCCTTCAAGCTCTACCACATCATTTACCTTTAAATTCCCCTCGAAAAGAATAAAAAGCCCCGATACTATATCACGGAAAATTTGTTGTAACCCAAATCCTAAACCAACTAATAAGGCTGCTGAACCTGCTAAAAGAAAAGTAATTTTAATACCAATGGTTTCAAGACTTAAAACAATAGCAATAACCCACAATATATATTTTATCAGCTGATAAATCGTATTGCTTTTGCCAAATTCAATATTCTTGTTAGGATAAATTTTCCGTTTGAAAATTTTATGAATGACACCAATAATAATTCGGGTAACGATTAAAATTAGAATGGTGGCCAACAGGTTATATACGGTAATATTTATTTTATCGGTATTAACAATTGAATATTGAAAAATATCTTTAAGGTTCATATTTCGAAGGTTTATTTTTCAAAGAAGGTGTTATACATCAAATTCATTTTCAATCAGTTGCCTGAGTTTGTTCGGACCAATATTTGATTCTATATCATCATGTTTGGCAAAAGAAATTGCTCCGGTTTCTTCGGAAACAATAATTACTACAGCATCTGTTTTTTCAGCAATGCCAATAGCTGCCCGGTGGCGCATTCCAAAATGAGGAGGCAGGTCTATTCTGTCTGTAATGGGCAAAACACAACGTGCAGCAATTATTTTATCATTTTTAATGATTACGGCTCCATCATGTAACGGACTGTTTTTAAAGAATATACTCTCTAATAACCGACTCGAAGTATCTGCATTGATTATATCGCCGGTTTTAATAAAACTCATTAAATCTGATTTTTTGGCAATTACTATTAAAGCTCCGGTTTTAAATGCAGACATATTAGAGCATGCATTGACAATGGAATTAATATCAATCGTAGAAGATTTGCTTTCGCCAAAGGAAAATAGATTTTCAAGCGAAAATTTTCGGTTGGTAATATAGCGTGTACTGATAATTAATAAGAACCTCCTTATTTCTTGTTGAAAAACAATAATTAAGGCAATAACACCAACCCCGATAACCTGACCCAGTATACTTCCTAACAACTGCATATTTAAGGCTTTAACTAAAAGCCATAAAAGGTAAAGGGAGAAAATCCCGATAAATATATTCATAGCGGTAGTACCTCGAATCAGCTTATAAATCTGGTACAATAAAAAAGCGACTAAGAGTATATCTAGAATATCTAAAAACCTTATGGTAATGAATGTTGTAATCATATATTAACCGGATACCTGTTCTAAAATAATAACAAATGTAATAAAATTAACCCGAATTTATTGATTGAAGATTTAAAACTTCTTATGACAACAGGCATAAACTAAACCAGTTTACTTTAGAGATGAAAAATCAATCGTACCAGTTATCTGCTCGTGATGATAAGAATTGCTGCGTAAGGAGAACGGTTTCTTTTGCTTCTTTTACATCGTGTACACGTAAAATATTTGCTCCGCCAAGTAACGCTAAGGTATTTAATACACTGGTTCCATTAAGCGCTTCGTTGGGAGAGATGTTTAGATATTTACAAATCATTGATTTGCGCGAAAGCCCGGCCAGTATAGGAAGTTCAAATATTTTAAAGTCGTCTAAATGTCTTAATAACCGATAATTATGCTCAACGGTTTTTCCAAAACCAAAACCGGGATCTATAATTAAATCATGAACACCCAAAAGTCTTAACTGATTCACTTTCTTTGCAAAATAACCAATAACTTCTTTTACTACATTCTGGTATTGTGGATTCTTCTGCATATTTTGTGGTGTACCCTGCATATGCATCATAATATAAGGTACCTGATGGTTGGCGATAACATCAAACATGTGCAAATCCAAATCACCCGATGAAATATCATTAATGATTTCTACCTGGAAATTTTGGATGACATGATCTGCAACCCTGGCTCTAAAGGTATCTGTTGAAATAATTATATTTGGAAAATGTTTTCTTAACAGTTCTAATACCGGGGATAAACGATTAATTTCTTCTTTTTCAGAAATTTCTTTTGCTCCCGGCCTCGATGAATAGGCTCCGATATCTAAAATATCACATCCCTCTTTTATCATTTGCTGAACATGATCTACTATGTGTGTGTGATTCGTATATTTTCCTCCATCGTAAAATGAATCAGGAGTAATATTTAATATTCCCATAATGCGGGGTCTTGATAAATCAAAAAATTCTCCGCGGCAATTGATCGTTGATTTTCTTGAAAAAAATGTATCTTTAGCCTGCATTTTTTAACGGTTGTTGGATTTTTATACTGAACAAATGTAATCATTTTAAACAGATAAAAACAGCAGGAACTCAGTAATTCAGAATATAAAAAATATGAAATTTATTGTAATTGAAGGATTAGACGGATCAGGAAAATCAACACAAATAAAAAACCTTAGGAGGTACCTTGAACAGAAAGATTTGTCCTATGAATACCTTCATTTTCCAAGGACTGATTCGAGAATTTATGGCGATTTGATTTCACGGTTTCTTCGGGGCGAATTAGGTGATATTGAAACAGTAAATCCTTATTTAATTGCATTGATTTATGCCGGTGACAGAAACGATGCCAAGGGTTTAATTAACCAATGGCTTTCGCAGGATAAACTCGTAATTGTCGATCGGTATGTTTATTCAAATATTGCTTTTCAGTGTGCTAAATTAAATACCGGTGAAGAAAAAAAAGAATTAAGTCATTGGATAAAAGATTTAGAATTTAATTATTATAATTTGCCACAACCGGATTTAAATATTTTTCTGGATGTGCCGTTTGAGTTTACTAAGCATAATTTAACCAAACGGAGAAGTGGTAACGATCGCAACTATTTAAATGGGAAAGAGGATATTCATGAGAAAAATATTGAATTTCAAAATGAAGTAAGAAATATATATTTAAACGAAGCAAAAAATGATACAAGGTTAAATATTATTAGATGTGCTGACGAAAACGGAGTAATGTCTCAGCAGCAGGTTGTCTTTAATAAATTAATTGATTTACTTAAGCAGGAAAACATTATTAAATAATCTATAAAAAAAGAAATAAACATGAGGAAACTTAATCAGCTAAGTCGCATTATTTTAGGTCTGGTTTTTATTTTTTCAGGATTTGTTAAAGCAGTAGATCCCCTGGGATCGATGTATAAGTTTAATGATTATTTTACGGCTTTTGATTTAGAGTTTTTATCAGTAATTGCTTTGCCATTGGCTATTTTGTTAAGTACAGTGGAATTTGTTATTGGCTTTTCATTACTTTATGCTACAAAACGGAAGATAACAGCATGGGTAACGCTTATTTTTATGAGTTTTTTCACAATCCTTACATTGTTCCTGGCTATTTTTAATCCGGTATCCGATTGCGGATGTTTTGGCGATGCTATTATTATGACCAATTGGGAGACTTTCTGGAAAAATGTAGTATTAATGATTTTCACGATTGTCATATTTGTTCATCGTAATAAATATGAGGTACAATGGAAAAGCATCAATCAATGGATCGCTATTGCAATTCCTTTTATCTTTAGCATAACGCTTTCATTATATTGTTATTTTAATCTGCCTATACTCGATTTCAGACCCTATCATATTGGTACTCATATTCCGGAAAAAATGATTATACCCGAAGATGCACCTAAAGCTGAGTATGAAACCATATTGCTTTATGAAAAAAATGGGAAGGTAAAAGAATTTACCCTGGAAAACTTACCGGATTCAACCTGGCAATGGGTTGAAACAAAAAATGAATTAATAAGCGAGGGCTACATCCCTCCAATACACGACTTTTCCATTCAAACACCCAATGGAAACGATATAACTGATATTGTTTTAAACGACACTAAATTTACATTTTTAATGGTAGCCTACGATTTGAATAAAACCAGCACTAAGAATATCGATAAAATCAATAAACTGGCTGAATATTGTAAAGAATCAGGAAAATGTAATTTTATTTGTCTTACAGCATCGGTCGAATCAGTTATTCAAAATTTTAAAGACAAAACCGGTGCTCCTTATATGTTTTATGCTACCGATGAGATTACGTTAAAAACCATTGTGCGTGCAAATCCCGGAATTGTTTTAATTAAAAAAGGAACAATTTTGGATAAATGGCATCATCGGAATATTCCAACGATTGAATCAATGGAAACAATGTATCTAAATAATGATAAATATAAAAATGAACGTAAAGGTTCAGAAAATGAAGTTTTAGCTGGTAACGAATGATAAAAAATAGTTTGTGTTAAACTTTTTAATTAAACGGTTTTTTTACGCCTTGCTGATATTGTGGGGTGTTATTACTGTTATATTTTTTCTGTTTAATATTTTACCCGGCGACCCGGCTCAGATGATGTTAGGGCAGCGGTCTGATATTTCAACGGTAGAATCAATTCGCAAAGAGCTGGGGCTGGATCGCTCCATAGGAATGCAGTATGCAAAATATCTGAATGATCTATCCCCTGTTTCGGTATATAATTATAAAAATGAAAATAGTTACGTATATTTCGATCCGCAAAAATATACCGCTTACCAACCGCTTTTAACCCTTAAAGGGAAATATTTGCTTATACTTAAAAAACCATATTTGCGTCGTTCATACCAAAGTAAAAAGCCGGTTTCTGAAATCATTGGCGAAACGTTACCCAATACTTTTATTCTGGCCATTGCTTCCATTGCTTTTGCCACGTTTCTTGGTATTTTTATCGGTATTTTGGCAGCCCTGAAAAAGGATAGTATTTTCGATCGATTATCCCTGTTTTTCTCTGCTTTCGGCATGTCACTCCCCTCATTTTTTGCCGCTATTTTAATTGGATGGATTTTTGCTTTCCTTTTAGCCGATTTTACAGGGTTGAATTTAACCGGAAATATTTATGAAATGGATGATATGGGTGAAGGGATGCACCTGCAATTAAAAAATCTCATCTTACCTGCGTTTACTTTAGGCATAAGACCTTTGGCTATTGTAATTCAGTTGTCACGGAATTCATTACTTGATATCTTATCGCAGGATTATATCCGAACCGCAAAAGCAAAAGGGTTAACGTTTTCACGGATAATCCGGAAACATGCTTTAAAAAACTCTCTAAACCCCGTAATTACTGCTATTTCAGGATGGTTTGCTTCATTAATGACCGGGGTTGTTTTTGTTGAATATATCTTTGGATGGAAAGGGCTCGGGTTTATTATAGTGGATGCATTGAATCAATATGACTTTCCCGTTGTTTTGGGATGTATTCTTACGATATCGCTGATTTTTATTATTATCAATACGTTGGTAGATATCATTTATGGTATTTTAGATCCCCGGGTACGTATTCGCTAATAATTATAAACTTTTTCTTTTATTAAATAATATATAACTTTTTAATTTCTTATTTTTGATGTACTATCATTATAAAAATTATTTGTATTATGAGAAAAAATATTGTTGCAGGAAACTGGAAAATGAATAAAACATTCTCAGAAGGAGTAGAGCTAATTCAACAAATTTTAAGTCAGGCTGAATCTGTAAAAGAAGTTGAATTGATTATTGCACCTCCCTTTATTCTTACCGCTGAAGCTTCTAAGGTATTACAAGAGTCAGCGGTAAAACTGGCCTCTCAGAACTGTTCAAATCACCAGGAAGGTGCTTATACCGGTGAAATATCAGCTTCTATGATTAAGTCTGCAGGTGCTGAATATGTTATTTTAGGCCACTCCGAGCGACGTAAATATTTTAAGGAAACCAATGAAATCATCAATGAAAAAATGAAGATAACGTTGGAAAACAGACTTAAACCCATTGTTTGTTGTGGTGAAGTGCTTAAAGAAAGAGAACAGGAAGAACATTTCAAGATTGTGAATAACCAAATAAAAGAAATGTTTGACGGAATAAACCCAGCATCTCTTAAAAATATTATCATTGCTTACGAGCCGGTATGGGCAATAGGTACAGGAAAAACAGCAACTCCCGAACAAGCCCAGGAAATGCATCAGTTTATCCGCGAAAAAATTAAAAATTCATATGGTTCCCAAATAGCCAATGATATATCTATATTGTATGGCGGCAGTTGTAAACCTTCTAATGCTAAAGAATTATTTGCTAACCCCGATGTTGACGGAGGTTTGATTGGAGGAGCTTCGTTAAATGCCACTGATTTTATAGATATTGCCAAATCTTTTTAAATAAAAATAATGGATTATATTGAACTTACCTGCAGGGTAGATACAAAAAACCCTGAGACAGCTTTTGAAATACTTATTGCTCAGTTAAACGAGATCGGTTACGAAAGTTATGATCAAGAAGAGGAGAAGTTAAAAGCATATATATTAGAAAAGTTTTTTGATATTGATGCTGTTAGAAGTCTGCAGGTTAATACATTGATTGATTGCACCATTCATTATTCCTGGCAGGTTATTAAAACAGAGAACTGGAACCAGGTATGGGAAAAGAGTTTTAAACCTATTGTTGTTGATAACGAGTGTGTAATTCGGGCTCCTTTTCATACAGGGACACCAACATTAAAATATGAAATTATTATTGAGCCGAAGATGTCATTTGGAACCGGACATCATGAAACTACTTATTTGATGTTAAAAACAATGCTCAAGCTTGATTTTAAGGATAATACAGTGCTGGATATGGGATGCGGAACAGGAGTACTCGCTATTCTGGCAAAATTAAAAGGAGCAAAAACAGTAACAGCCATTGATATTGACGAATGGGCTTATAAAAATACCCTGGAGAATATTGAGAAAAATAATTGTACAGATATTCAGGTCTTTCAGGGAGATGCTTCCTTACTGAAAAATCAAAATTTTGATATTATTATTGCCAATATTAACCGTAATATATTAATGAGTGATATATCAGTGTATGCACGTGGACTAAATTCTAACGGTATGTTATTGTTAAGCGGATTGTACGATAGCGATTTGCAAATGATTAAAGATGAAGCTGAAAATCATCAGCTAATATATCACTCACATAAGGAAAAACATAACTGGGTAGCTGCATTGTTTTATAAACATTAATTAAACCAGCGCATAATGAAAAAATTATCGATCACTATCATTCTAATCTTTTTTTCTTGTTTTGCCGGAAAGAATGTTCTGTTAGCTCAGGACCTGAAAGAGTTTAGTACAGATACAGCACAATTTATTAACCAATTCGAAGAATTTGTCAAACGTAATATTTCCGAACAGAAGGAAGATAGTCTGGAAATATTTGTTGAGCGCTGGAATACAGGATTTTTTTCTGACGAAGTAAAAGATCGGTTTATAGGGGTATGTAATTTAATGCTTAAAAATAAAGCGCGTCGAAACCCTCATTTCACTAAATATTTCGATTTAGTACAAATCTTTCATAATTCCGAAGAGGATATAAAACAATATGACGAGTGGGAAAAAGGCATAATTTTTATTTTTCAAAATGAAAGGAATCCCCTTCGTATGGTATCTGCTTACTTTGACCATACCAAATCACTTATTCTTAAAAATTGTATTTATGATTCATTTGCTACAAGCTGGTATGTTACAAATAAAGATTACTCCATTGAAATAGACCAGAATGTGCAATTTGTTTTTAAAGAAACCGGACTTTATTGTAAAATAAAATCAGATAGTATTTCTATCGAAAATACACAAGGAACTTTTCTACCGGTAACTAACCAGTGGAAGGGTGAAGGAGGGGTAGTAACCTGGGAAAGAGCCGGCTATGCTAAAGATGAAATTTATGCCGAACTGGATAATTATAGGATTAATCTTACAAAATCAGGATATAAAGCGGATTCTGCTCTTTTTGTGAACAAACTGTATTTTGACAAACCCATATTAGGTCAACTTTCTGATCAGGTAATACATATTATTAATCCGGAAAGAGCTGTTTATCCCGAGTTTAACTCTTACAAAAATCGGTTTAAAATAGATAATATCTTTCCTGATATTGATTATGATGGAGGGTTTTCAATGAAAGGAGCAAGTTTATTAGGCTCCGGAAACAGGGATAATAAAGCATTTTTAAAGATTAGAAAAGAAGATAAAACAATATTAAAAGCTTATGCCGAGACATTTATGTTTCGAAAAAACAGGGTAGTGTCTAATGATGCTCAGGTTTCTATTAATTTTGATAATGATTCAATTTATCATCCCGGAATAATGTTTACTTTTCTGGCGAACGATAAAGAAATATCATTAACCCCATCTGACAGAATGGTATCTAAGAGCCCTTACTATGATTCCTACCATGAGCTTTCCATCAACATCGAACGGTTAAGCTGGAATATTAATGAGGATAAAATATTGCTTACAAAAAAACGCGGAGGAGGTATTGGAAACGCTACTTTTACCTCTTCAAATTTTTATAATCTAATTGAATTTGAACGGATTATGCTGAGAGATGATTTTCATCCGTTATTAGCCATAAAACGATATACCGGTAAAATTAATAACCAGTCTTTTAGCGCAGAAGAATTAGCGAAATATTTAAGTTATGATGTGTATCAAATAAAACAAATGCTAATGTTCTTAAGTGTTGATGGCTTTTTGTTTTACGATACGGATGATGATGTTGCCATTGTAAATCAGAAATTATACGACTATGTTGATGCTCGTTTTGGGAGAATTGATTATGATGTAATGAAATTTAACTCAACAACAAGTGGATTAACACATAATGCAATCATCGATTTATCAACGAAAGACTTAATTATAAACGGAGTTCCCAGAATATTCCTTTCCGATTCACAAAATGTTGCTATTTATCCTAGAAACAGGCAAATTATTATGAAACAAAACAGGGACTTTAACTTTGGAGGAGTTGTAGATGCGGGACTATTCACTTTTTATGGCGATGATTTTTATTTTGAATATGATACCTTTAAGGTTAAGTTGAATAATATCGACTCATTAAGTATCCAGGTACAAACAGAGGATTATGATTTATACAATAAGGCTGTTTTGGCAAATATTAAAAATACCATCGAGAATGTTACCGGGGATCTGCTGATTGATCATCCGCAAAACAAATCGGGTTTAAAGAGTTTTCCTGAGTATCCTATATTTAATAGTTATGATAATTCGTATATCTATTATGATGATTACTCCATACAAAAAGGAGTTTATAAACGGGACAATTTTTATTTCCAACTGGAACCCTTTAGTATAGACAGTTTGGATAACTTTACTACCAAGGGTCTGCGTTTTGATGGAAGGTTTTATTCTGCAAATATTTTTCCTCCTTTTGATGATGCAGTATATATGCGTCCTGATTATTCTCTGGGTTTTAAACGAAATACACCCGAAGAAGGATTTCCGCTTTACGAAGGAAAAGGTAAATATTTTAATAAAATCGATTTAAGCAACCGAGGACTTAGAGGTTCCGGTACCTTAGAATATCTTACTTCTAAAGCAAAAACCGATAGTATTATTTTTTACCCGGATTCCACCAAGATACATGCTCACGATTTTACAATTGCCCGGAGAACTTCAGGAATAGAATATCCTGAACTGGAATCAGCCGAGATTGATATTAAATGGTATCCCTATCGGGATGTGATGTATGCTGACCAAACCAATAAGCCATTTCAGATGTATAACCCTGAATCAAATTTTTCCGGGTCGTTAACCTTAAAACCTATAGGCCTTGTTGGAAAAGGAACCATGAATCTGGAAAAGGCAATATTAAAATCTAACCAATTTAACTTTGATGCCGATGCTTTTAATTCAGATACAACAAGCTTTAACCTCAAATCCATCGATAAGAAAGATTTTAATTTTATTACCGGAAACTTACAGGGCGAAGTTGATTTTACGACCCAGTCAGGAGCTTTTCATTCAAATGAATCATTTACTGTAGCCCAATTTCCTTCCAATCTGTATGTCAGCTATCTTGATCAGTTTCAGTGGGATATTGTTAATGATGAAATTAATATAGAATCAAGTCCACAGGTCGATTCTTTAGCCTCTGATGAAGTTAAAAAACTGGCTGAGTTAAAAGATGATAATTTGTCGGGAGCCTTATATATGTCTATCCATCGTAGTCAGGACTCTTTGCGTTTTGCTTCAACAAAAGCGGTTTACCGTTTACAGGACAGCACCATCAATGCTACTGAAGTTGAATATATCAAAGTTGCCGATGCTAATATCTATCCCAGTGAAGGGGATATTTCAATAGGTTATCAGGCGAATATGAAAACGCTCTTTGATGCTTATATCATTGCAGATACAACCTCACAATACCATAAAATTTATAATGCCAAGCTTAATGTAAAAGCAAGAAACAATTATACCGGATCGGGTGATTACGATTATATGGATGAGAATAATCAAAACCAGATTATTCATTTTACCAATATATATGTAGATACTTCTTTACAAACAAAAGCAACCGGTAGGATTGATGAAGATGAAAATTTTACACTAAGTCCGGTTTATGCTTATACAGGTGATGTGGAACTTAGTGCAGCCCAACGATATCTTACATTTAAAGGAGGGGTTAAAATTGACCACAATTGTCCGTTAATTCCCGGAGAACAGGTTTACTTCGAATCAGAAATTAATCCTGACAGTATTTTTATCCCTGTGCCGGAAGGATTAAGAAATACTACCGGAAGAGGATTGTATTCATCGCCCTTTATAACAAAGGATTCATCGCATATTTATACTACTTTTTTATCTCAACGCCGTGATCCTAACGATGAACCAATTGTTACCGCTCATGGTTATTTATATTACAACAAGAATGCTAACAAATATATTATTGCGAAAAGGTCCAAATTTTTACATCCTGATACCACAGGAAGTTTAATTGACTTGCAACGAGGTTTTTGTTTGTATCATGGCGAAGGGTTGATTAATTTAGGAATAGAGCTGGGACAGATTAAATTTAATCCGGCGGGATCATTTAGTCATAAGTTGGAGAATAATGAGATTAAACTGGAAATGGTTTTTCCGATTGACTTCTTTTTCTCGGATGCAGCTTTGGATACGATGCTGCAAGATGTTAACGAACAGGAAGGCTTGGATGAAATGAGCATTACCTCTGCGTTTTTTGAAAAGTATCTGACCGAAATTGCAGGGAAAAAAGATTATCAGGAATTTAATCATCAGTTAATGCTTTATGGCCACGATGCTAAGATTCCTAAATCTACTCAGCATACCATGCTAATAGGTAATCTGAAATTTAAATGGTATACAGAACTGGGTGCTTACCTTAATTATGGGAAAATAGGGTTAGCCACCATTAATAATAAACCGGTAAATAAATATGTTGATGGCTATTTTCAGCTGATAAAACGCAGAAGTGGTGATTTGATGAAAATCTATTTTAAATTACCTAATGAGCATTATTACTATTTTTCCTACTCCCGCGGAGTAATGCAAACATTGTCCAATAATGATAAATATTTAGATGCAATTCAGGAAATCAGAAGGCGTAAACGCAAGTTAAGAACCAAACGTGGTGAAACTCCTTATCGTTATATTATTGCAACCGATCAGAATTTATCACAGTTCTTACGAAATATGAGACTGTTTGAAGAAGCTCAGGCTGCCGAAGAAGAACGGTTAAAGCAAGAAGAACAAGAGAGAAAACTAAAAGAGGAACAAACAGAAAAACCTGTTGAGCAGGAAGAAGATGAAGAGCAAAATGAATCGGAAGAAACAAAAACAGAAAACAATGAACAAAAAAAGGGGGAGACTGTTTCTTCTGAAAATAATAATGGATAATTATGCGTAATCAATGGGATGAAAGATATAATCGTTCTGAATATATTTATGGCACCGAACCCAATTTGTTTTTAAAGGATTTTATTGAAAAAAATAAACCCGGAAGATTATTGCTCCCTGGAGATGGAGAGGGGCGGAATTCGGTATATGCTGCAAAATCAGGATGGCAGGTAACAGCTTTTGATTCAAGTAAGGTAGCTAAAACCAAAGCATTAAAACTTGCCCGGCAAATGAATGTTTCGATTCAATATGATGTTTGCTCTGTTATGAATTTTGATACAGAGCATAAATTTGATCTGATCTCATTAATATACCTGCACTTAGAACCAAATATCAGAAAATCTTTTCACAAGAAACTTGTAGAACATCTTAATGAAGAGGGACACATTTTATTAGAGGTATTTTCAAAAGAACAAATCTATCATTCTACAGGCGGCCCCAAAAATCCTGACATGCTTTATTCTATAGATGAATTAAAAGATGATTTTGATGGAATGAATATTAAATTTTTAGAAAAAACAACAACCTATCTGTCCGAAGGAACACACCATAATGGCCAGGCAAATGTGATACGTTTGTTGGCCTCAAAAAATTAAAAGTCGTTTCGATTGCTTTTTTATGGGTAAAATATCAATGTATTCATTGACAAAGACTTTCATAATCCTTAAATTTATATACATAAAATTATTCACAATTTTTTTATTCATAAAAACGGGAGGTATTATGTCTGATCATGTTTATAAAATTATTGAGCTTGTGGGTACCAGTTCTGAATCGTGGGAAAAAGCAGCTGCCAATGCTGTGAAAAAAGCTTCTGAAAGTCTGCGCGACCTTCGTATAGCCGAAGTTTCCCAGTTGGACTTGCAAATTAATGAAGGGAAAATTGAGGCTTATAGAGCAAAAGTTAAAGTTTCTTTTAAATACGAAGGACATCATTAATCCTGAATGTTTAACTGAATTTTAAACAAAGGGGCTGCAGCTCCTTTGTTTATTTTAAACGTTTTGATTTTAAAAAATATCTCTCAAATTTATCCCGCTTAATCGGTTTACCATGTCCCGGTAAAAATAGATTGCATTTTGTACTTAGGAGCAATTCCCAGCTTTTATAAAGGTTTTTAACATCATCAGCAAAAGGAGGGAATATCGTATGCTTAAAAATCCCGAATAGCGTATCGCCCACCAGGGCAATTTCGTCATCAATAAGTAAACTTTCAGACCCAATGGTATGCCCGGGAGTATGTATTATCTTCAGATCATCAGATAATGAGAATTGATCATTTGCTATAATATCCGGAGTAGCGGGCTCATACTTTCCAATAGAACTTGCATATTTATTCCCTGAATTAGTAATGAGTTTAAACAACCAGGATGTGCCTTTGGGTAATTTAGTAAATCCATTTTTTATCCATTCTGTCTCATGCTCGTGGACTATGATTTTGGCGTTAAAATCATTTTTTATATTGTTCGAGTTGCCTGCATGATCATAATGGGTATGTGTTAAAAAATGATAATCAATGAAAGGGCGATCTCCTAAAATAAGTTTAAGCTGACGTTTCAATTCTTTGTAGCTCTTGGCTACTCCACTGTCAACCAGTATGTTTAAATGGTCTTTTTGGATAAGATAACAGTTTGTCATTCCTGCCAGGATAATATGAATTTTTGTTCCCCGGGCTAATTTAATGTTCATAATTATATCCTATTGGTTGTTTACAATTTAGGTTAATTCGTTTATAAATTCAAAGAATGAGAGATGAAGATATAAAATACTTCAACAAAAACTGTAGAATTTAGATTATAAACGCTAAAACTATCCACTAATCCTGAACCGATAACTCGTTTTCTATTAGCCTTTCCTGATACGATTGTATAATGGCTTTGATTTTCTTTTCATATTCAGCATAATCTTTGGATGAATGAATCAGGTTATTATTGAGTAAACGGTCTTTTTCTAAATTATAAAAGGCTATGGTTTGATTCCCATCGAACTGAAGCAGGTAATCTTCTTCGATCAATTGATAAATCCCATTCATATAATTTACGGTAAACCTTTCGGTTGTATCTGATAACATGCTTTTCCCAAAAGCAATAAAAGGATTATTATATCCACAATAATCCATGATGGTAGGTAATAGATCGGTTTGTTGAGCAATAAACTTTTTTTGTCCCTTAAATAAGGTATCATTAGGGTGATATAGTATTATAGGTATAGCATAATTCCCCACTTTCGTTTTATAAAATGCATGCTCTGCCTGAGCGGTATGATCGGCTGTTAAAATAAACAAGGTATTTTGATACCAGGTAGTTTGTTGTGCTGCTTCAAAAAACTTTTTTAAAGCATAATCAGTATATCCTATACTTTCATGGATATTCAGATTCCCTTCTGGAAATTTGCCCTTATATTTGGAGGGAATCTGATAAGGATGGTGCGATGTTAAGGTAAATATTGTTGCAAAAAACGGATGACTCAATTGATCTAATTGATGTTTGAAATATAATAAATACTCTTCGTCGTAAATACCCCAGTTCCCGTCAAAATGTGATTTTTCAGGATATTCATCCATTCCGTAATAGTTGTCAAATCCTGCAATGTTTGCAAACTGATCAAATCCCATGGTCCCGTTTTTACCGCCATGAAAAAAGACGGATTTATAGCCCAAACTTGTTAATAACGAAGGGATTGTATTTATTTTATTTGCTGAAAATTGAGAGGTAATGTAGGGATTATCAGTTAATGCAGGTAACCCTGCTATTATTGAAGGCATGGCTTCAATAGAGCGCTTACCATTGGCAAAGCTGTTGGTATACACTAAACCGTTAGTGCATAGTTGATCTAAAAAAGGTGTGTATCCTTCATAATTGTTGAAAAAACCAATATATTCCTTCGAAAAACTCTCTAAAATAATCAGAACAATATTTTGTTGCGGTTTATTCTGAATGGAATTGTACTGTAGAACTGGACGGTAGATAGAATCGAGGGTTTGTTGATCAAAATAACGATTTATTTTTATTTTTTTTGTTCCTAACGATTTCATTATCGTAAAGGGCGAATTCAACACCAACGGAATATTTTTTGCTGTGGTATATTTTGCAGCATGAATTACCCGTAGCGGTTTTAGCTGAAAACCACCACGGCCGCCAATTAAACCTACACCCATGAATAATAAAAATAGAAGGGATGGATAAATGAGTCGATTTTGTATTGATGGTATTGAGTTTGTTTTTTTATCATTTATTTGAGGATATAAACGAATAAGCGCATAAACAAAGACAACCCACAAGATAATTAAATACCAGTAATCTTTCACAAAAACAGGAAATAAAGTAATAAAGTCCTCACCGAGCCATACAGCGTTGAAAATATCCGATGTCAGCCGTTTATGCTCAAAATCAAAAAATTTTGTATCTATAAAGTTGGTGGATAAGAGAGAGGCATTAATAAAAATAAATAAAATCTTTAAGGTCTTCTGATATGTTTTCCTGTTTTTGAAATCCCCGGGGAGTAAGCTAAGAACAATAAAAGGCAGGTTGAAATAATAAAGAGCAGAAATATCGAAACGGATACCCGGGAAAAATATTTTTAATGATTCTGATGCATTAAGGGCCCCGAAATAATCGATGTTGAAAAGATAAAATAAAATTCGTGATAAACTAAACAGCGCAATGAGTATTAAAATACGCAGAAAAAATAATTTTACATGATATAAATAATTCTTCATCTTAATCGCCCGGTAATAAGTCATGATTAGTCCAAACTACAAAAATATATACAAGTTTGTTAACCACCAAATCTTAATAAAATGACGAACAATATAGATTTTACCAATGCCAACATGATAAAAAAATGATATCCAAACTATTAATAGTTTTCTACGTTAAAATATATGTTGAAGAAACTATATGTTAAAAAACAATGTTTTAGAGAGCATTTTGGTTAAAAAATATTAGTCAAATTTCCTGAATTAAGGTACTTTTGCATAAAAAATATTACTTATGAAACCTTCACATATTGAACACATCGGTATTGCTGTAAAAAATCTTGATGAAACTGTTAAGTATTACGAGAATGTATTAGGTCTGACATGCTATAACGTTGAAGAGGTTAAAGACCAGAAAGTTAAAACCGCTTTTTTTAAGGTGGGTGATACCAAGATAGAGTTGCTTGAATCAACCGACCCGGAAGGCCCTATCGGTAAATATATTGAAAAAAAGGGTGAGGGCATTCATCATATTGCTTTTGCCGTTGAAGATATTGAGGAGAAACTTAAAAAAGCCGAAGAAAATGGGGTAAGGCTTATCGACAAACAACCCCGTAAGGGTGCTGAAGGATTAGATATTGCATTTTTGCATCCCAAATCTACCTTTGGTGTACTTACCGAATTATGCGAGGATAAAAGTAAATCATAAATTAAATATACATATTTATAAATAATTGCTTTCAGCCCAATGAATAAACAGGATAAGATAAAACAACTAATTGATTTAAGAGCTCAAGCCAAGCTTGGTGGTGGTGAGAAAAAAATCGAATCACAACACAACAAAGGTAAACTAACGGCTCGCGAACGAATTGAAATTTTACTCGACGAAGGGAGTTTTGAAGAGTTTGATATGTTTGTAACCCACAGGTGTACTGATTTTGGGTTAGAAAAGAAAAAGATTTTAGGTGATGGTGTAGTTACCGGTACCGGAACAATTGACGGGCGTGTGGTTTATCTTTATGCTCAGGATTTCACCGTTTTTGGCGGTTCGTTATCGGAAACTTTTGCCAAGAAAATTTGCAAAGTAATGGATATGGCCATGAAAGTAGGAGCTCCTGTCATTGGAATAAATGACAGTGGTGGAGCTCGTATCCAGGAAGGGGTGAACAGCCTTGCCGGATATGCCGAAATTTTCCAGCGTAACATTATGGCATCGGGTGTAATTCCCCAAATATCAGCTATATTTGGTCCATGTGCCGGTGGTGCCGTTTATTCTCCTGCATTAACCGATTTTATTATGATGACTGAAGATACCAGTTACATGTTTGTAACAGGTCCTAAAGTAGTAAAAACGGTTACCGGAGAAGATATTACTACGGAGGATTTAGGTGGTGCCCAGGTACATTCTTCTAAATCGGGTGTTTCTCACTTCTTAATTGAAGATGAAGAAGAAGGCCTCCTTTTAATCAGAAAACTGCTTAGTTTCTTGCCTCAGAATAATTTAGAAGAACCACCTATTATTGAGTGCAACGATCCAATCGATAGGCTTGATGATGCTTTAAATGATATCATCCCTGAAAATCCAAATCAACCTTATGATGTAACCGACATCATTTATTCATTAGTTGATAATAATGAATTCTTAGAAATCCATCGACATTATGCAAAAAATATAGTTGTTGGGTTTGGTAAGTTTGATGGAATGTCGGTAGGGATAGTTGCAAACCAGCCAAACTTTTTAGCCGGAGTTTTAGATATTGATGCATCCCGAAAAGCTGCTCGATTTGTTCGTTTCTGTGATGCTTTTAATATCCCGATTTTAACATTGGTTGATGTTCCCGGATTTTTACCCGGTAGTAGTCAGGAATATGGTGGCATTATTATTCATGGTGCTAAATTGATGTTTGCCTATGGAGAAGCAACCGTTCCCAAAATTACCATTACCTTGCGTAAATCATACGGAGGTGCCCATGATGTAATGAGCTCGAAACAATTGCGAGGTGATATTAATTATGCATGGCCATCGGCAGAAATTGCCGTAATGGGGTCGCGAGGAGCTGTTGAAGTGCTTTATGGACGCGAAATTGCTGCAATTGAAGATCCTGATGAAAAAGCTAAAGCCATTGCTGACAAAGAGGACGAGTATAGAGAAAAATTTGCTAATCCTTATCAGGCAGCAAGCCTTGGCTATATTGATGATGTGATTGAACCCCGTAATTCCAGGTTCAGGATTATTCGTGCGTTAGAAATGTTACAGACGAAGAAGGATATAAATCCTCCCAAAAAACATTCAAATATTCCATTATAAAAAAGAATTTACATGTTATCAATAATAGGAAATATAGGAATTGATTTTTCTGCCATTCCCGGTCAGGGAGCAACCATAGCTATTGTTGGTTGGTTGATTGTCTTTGCCGCGTTGATTTTACTGGTTGTTGTTTTTACACAAGCACCCAAAATTATTTATTATAAAACCAGAAAAAAACTAAGAGAACAATCGAAACAAGCAGATATTTCTAATTCAGATTTACACCTCCCGGGAGATACAAGTGCAGCCATTGCTATGGCTTTGCATTTTTATTTTAGTGAATTACATGACGAAGAGAGTAATGTAATTACGATTAAGAGGGTAAGAAAAACTTACTCTCCCTGGAGTTCAAAAATTTATGGATTAAGAGTTTGGCCAAGAAAATAAAAATTAAACAATGAAACAATTTAAATTTACAATTCGTGGTAATGACTACGAGGTTGAAATAAAAGATTACGAAGATAATATCGCAATCATTGAAGTTAATGGAACTCAATATGAAGTTGAGGTTCATCAAAAAGAGATGAAAACAACCAAAACACCTAGACTTGTTCGCTCTAATGTTCCGGTTGAACGTAAGGATAGTAAGATTAAAAAATCGGTGAGCAGTAGGGCCTATTCGCTTAAAGCTCCGTTGCCCGGTAATATATTTAAAATCCTTAAAAGTGAAGGTGATGAAGTGAAAAAAGGCGATACCATTATGATTATGGAAGCCATGAAGATGGAAAATAATATTCAATCGGAAAAGGACGGAAAAATAACTAGTATCAAAGTTAAAGAAGGAGATGCTGTTCTGCAAAATGATGTGTTAGCCGAAATTGAATAAATTCTTAATCAGCGTAAATAATTAATAAATACTATGAAAAAGTTTTGGTTAGTCATTGGTACATTGGTTTTGGTTTTCTCCGGAGTTTTCTCTGCAAATGCCGATGATTTAAATAAAATGCTTACAAAAGGTAAATGGGTAAATAAATCCGACGGATACAAGATTAGTGCCACGAATGACAGAACCGTCGAACGATATAAATCGATACGTTTTAATGAAGATCAAACTTTTGTATTCGATTCAATAAAAACAAAATTTGCCGGTGAATGGAATGTTATTGATAATTGTATCTATTTAGAGTTTAATAACCAACAAATAAACCCTAAAAAGGCAACGATTGTAAAGGAGCATTTAATCATTGATGGAGATGAGTTTAAAAATTATTCGGGCGCAATGGCCGGATTATTAAATTTTTATGAATATACCGGAGTTTATAATGCTACCCCCGGTCACTTATTGATGATTGTTGTAGGTATATTCTTTATTTTTTTGGCGATTCGATATAATTATGAACCTTTATTGCTTATCCCTATTGGATTTGGAATAATTATTGGCAATATTCCTTTCTTTCAGGCCGAAGGCTTTAACTTGCAGTTAGGAATCTACGAAGAAGGAAGTGTGATGAACTACCTTTACTTTGGTGTTCGCCAGGGGATTTATCCACCACTTATTTTCCTGGGCATTGGGGCAATGACTGATTTTTCATCGTTGATTTCAAACCCACGTTTGATGATTCTTGGAGCTGCTGCTCAGATAGGTATCTTCTTAACATTTTTAGGTGCTTTGGTATTGGGTTTTACCCCGGCAGAATCAGGAGCAATTGGAATAATTGGAGGAGCTGACGGACCAACAGCAATTTTCTTATCCTCAAAACTGGCCCCACATCTTATTGGACCAATTGCTATAGCAGCTTACTCATATATGGCGCTTGTCCCTATCATACAACCCCCATTTATGCGATTGTTAACGTCTAAAAAGGAACGTAAAATCAGAATGAAACCCCCACGTTCGGTTTCTAAGTTTGAAAAAATTATGTTCCCGATTGTTGGGTTGCTTTTAACAGCTTACATTTCACCAAGTTCATTGCCTCTGTTAGGGATGTTGTTCTTTGGTAACTTGTTAAAGGAATCAACCGTTACCCGACGATTAGCCGAAACGGCAAGAAATTCATTAATCGATATTGTAACCATTCTATTAGGTCTGACCGTTGGGGCTTCAACACAGGCTGATGTATTTTTAACACCACAATCGTTAATGATTTTTGGATTAGGTGCATTATCCTTTATGATAGCAACCTGTGGTGGATTATTATTTGCTAAGTTAATGAATGTGTTTCTTAAAGGAGACAATAAAATTAATCCCCTTATTGGAGCCTCAGGTGTTTCAGCTGTTCCAGACAGTGCCCGGGTTGTACAACACGAAGGCTTAATAGCTGATCCAACCAATCACTTGTTAATGCATGCTATGGCTCCCAATGTTTCAGGAGTAATTGGATCCGCTGTAGGTGCCGGTATTTTGTTAAGTTTCTTAATGTAAAAAATATAAGATTATGAAAAAGTATAAATGCAAAGTTTGTGGTCATATTTATGACCCTAAAGAAGGTGACCCAAAAGGGGGTATTCAACCGGGAACTTCCTTCGAAGATATTCCTGATGATTGGAAATGCCCGGTTTGTGGTGTAACAAAAAAGGATTATGAACCCTTGGATTAGTATTTTAATTTACTATATCAGTAAAAGAGATGACCGGATTTTTTTGTCATCTCTTTTTAATTTATCCTTACGCTATCCCAACTTGATTGGATAAGCTGATGTAAAGATATTGCTGAGATATCAGTCTCCTCGATGATTACCACTCGAACAACAACGGAAACATGAGCAAAAATTAGCTGAATAATAAATTGCACCGGTAGTTTTCTTAAATATCCCTTTTCAATTCCTTCTTGTATAAAGTCAATGGCCGGTTGATAATGCCTCTGATTGATGGCTCTAACTTCATTTTTCTCTAAAGGAGATGAAGCATATTGCTCAATAAATGCAAACTTTTGAGGATTATCTTTAAAAAAATAGAATAGATTTTTCCATAGGAGAAAAAATTTATCTTTAAACGGCAAAGCACTATCCATTTCGTGAATAAATGCTTTGCCCATTTCTTCTCTTAATGCTGAATATATTGTTTTTATTAAATCATCTTTGCTTTTAAAATAGTGGTAAATTGTACCTGCAGCTACGTCTGATTCTTTAATAATTAACTCCATAGGAGTTGCATACAGTCCCATTTCTGAAATTAATTGAATCGTAGTGTCAATGATTTGTTGTCTTTTAGTCATTGTTTTTATATTCTTCAGCCATCTTTAAAGCCTCGTAAGCATTAACAATACCTCCGGTACAGGATAGCTTTTTAAATTTAGTCTTCCATTTAATCAGTCGAAATCCCTGTTTGGGTTTGTAAACTTTCAAGTCGGGATAAGATAAGGCTGATTTTTGAATGATTTCTTTTACCTCAACTGCCGATAACTCAGGATAACAGGATAGGAGCAGGGCCGCTACTCCTGAAACTACCGGTGCCGAAAAGCTGGTTCCGTCAGCAATTTGATAATTGTTTTCGGGGGCCAGCGATTTTACTCTTGAACCAGGTGCAAAAACATCAACCATTTCATCTCCATAATTCGTAAAACTTGCGGCGAAATCTAAATTACATGTTTTTGTGTTTGCCCCAACGGTAATCCAGGTGTCTGCTATAGTGTTTTCATCAATTATTTTGGTGGGATATTGTTTTACCTTATCAATATTATTGGCATCGTTTCCTGCAGCATGTACTAAGAGTACGTTGTTTTCCTGAGCATATAAAACCGCTTCATCAACCAAATATTTATAAGGTGATAAATCTTTCCCAAAACTCATATTGATGATACGTGCTCCGTTGTCAACAGCATAACGTATGGCCTTTGCCACATCTTTATCTCTTTCATCGCCGTCAGGCACTACTTTTAAGGCCATAATTTTTGCACTTTCTGCTATGCCGTCAATTCCCAATTCATTATCTCTTTTAGCGGCAATAATTCCTGAAACAAAAGTGCCATGAAAAGCTTCGGGTCCGTAAACATTGTTATTTCCGTAATATTCGTTCATGTCTGTTACATCGTCACCGATAATTTCTCTTGGATTATAATCTGTATTCAGATGATAATCTAAAACGACATCAACCTGAGCTTCTATTTCTTCGAAAATATTATCGCTGATACCAAACTTTACAAAATTATAAATCCTTTTGATTTCTTTTTTATATTTTCTGTTTGCTTCTTTCAGGCTGTCTAAATCATCTATCTCAATCGAGTCGGTTTGCAAAACATCGGCAATGGTTTGGTAAGAGTTGTGGTACTTATTTTTATATTTTAGAAAACCCTCTTTTTGCCGTTGGGCATTTTTTAAACGCTTTTGGTATCTTTTTGCAGCATCTTTATAAAGTGCATAACGTGTTTTTTCTTGATCATTTAACCGGCTTTTTTTTACATCGCTAAATTTTTGATGGTATTTTTTATAGATACGCGTAATTTCCAGGTTTTCATGAGCAATATTTTCACCTTCAGCATTTCCTAAAAAATTCCATCCGTAGATATCATCAATATATCCATTATTATCATCATCAATGCCGTTATCCGGGATTTCGTCTTCGTTTATCCACATACTTTCTTTCAGATCTTCATGATTTATATCCACTCCTCCATCAATTACGGCAACAATAACAGGGTTAGCTTTTTTATTTTTTATAAGTTGGTACGCTTTATCAATTTCTGCACCATAAATCTGATCATCTTTGGGCGATTGATTAAACCAGTCGTGTTCAATTTCCTTTTTTGCATTTTCGTTGTTTACGTCTTGGTTTTGAGCTTTTAACCCTACAAAAGAACTTAGCGTTAATAAAATTAAAAGGGTTTCTTTCATTTTTTTAGTATTTATGATAATTAATTAAAAAAAGAGAAAGCTTGACTTTCTCTTTTTTATTAAACGTAAAAATAGTAAAATTATTTAAATATGGCTATCTCTTTTTCCCCGGTAGATTTACTGTATGCCCTGAACATCATATTCGTATTAAACGGCATGGCAATATTACCTTTATTATCCACAGCAATTATCCCCCCGTCACCACCAGCTTCAACAAGTTTTTCATGAATAACTATATTTGCAGCTTCTTTTAAGCTTAAATTTTTATATTCCATTAATGCGGAAATATCGTGAGCTACTGTGTAACGGATAAAAAATTCTCCATGCCCTGTGGCAGATACAGCACACGTATTGTTGTTGGCATAATTACCTGATCCAATAATAGGCGAATCACCAATTCTTCCGTATTTTTTATTGGTCATACCTCCTGTAGATGTTCCTGCAGCCAGGTTTCCATGCTTATCTAAGGCTACACACCCAACGGTACCGTGCTTTTCTGCTTTAAGAATTCTTTGTAAACTTTCCCAACGATCCTGGGTATGGAAATAGGATGAATCCACAATTTCGATCCCGTGTTCCTTAACAAAATCAGAGGCTCCTTTGCCTGAAAGCATCACATGTTCCGATTTATTCATTACTTTTATAGCTGCCGAAATCGGGTTTTTAATATCACCTACACCGGCAACTGCACCGGCATTTAAATTGCTTCCGTCCATAATGGAAGCATCCATCTCGTTGGTCCCGTCATGTGTAAAAACAGCTCCTTTTCCTGCATTAAATAAAGGACAATTTTCAAGGTAATTGATGGTTTTTTCTATAGCTTCAATACTGGTTCCTCCCTGAGCAAGAATGTTTTCTCCAATAGCTAACGCTTCTCCAAGTTTTTCTTTATAAACTTGTTGTTGTTCTTCATTTATATTTTTGTTGGAAGCATTTCCTGCTCCTCCGTGAATTACAATAACATATTCAGGACGAGAAGACTGTTCTTTTTGGGTACATGAATAAAGAACAAATAATGAAATACTAAAAAGGGCAATCTGTTTGAATAGATTTTTCATGATGGTTTAAATTTAAATTTTATTAAAATAATGAAACTAATTTAACAATAATTTTACTTTTGTATAAAGTTAACAGATAAATAAAATGAAACAGCGATTAATTTTTTTTGCAACCTATGCTTTTTACTGGTTAGTGTTGTTTTTAGCTGCCCGGCTTTTTTTTCTCTTTTATCAGTACCCGTTTTCCTTTGACTTAAGTTTTAGTGAATGGTTATTAACATTTATCTATGGAATTCGATTAGATATTTCATCTGTTGGATATATTATGGCTATAACAGGTTTAATGCTGAGCTTGACTTTTTTGTTAAAAGGAAAGATCATTCATAAAATTTTTAAACCATTTACTTTAATTGTTTTTGCTATTTGCTCAATACTAATAGTTGTTGATTTAGAATTATATAAAAACTGGGGATATCGAATGGATGCCACACCATTGTTGTATATTACTCAACCTAAAGAAGCCATGGCATCAACCGAATGGTGGCTTATTCTTTTGTTGCTGTTTATGGTAACGGTACTTATTTTTTCAGGAAATTATTTTTATAATAAATGGCTTAAAGCTAAGATATTAGCCATAAAAAAAGGGAATCTGTTTACGTTAGTGCTACTGATCCTTCTTACTGGTACTATGATTGTCCCTATTCGTGCCAGTTTTGGAATTGCTCCTGTGAATACAGGGATGGTTTACTTTAGTCAGCATAAATTTGCCAACCATGCTGCGGTAAATGTAGTCTGGAATGTAATGCATTCATTGCTTTACCGGAAAAATTCGGAAACAACTTATCATTTTATGCCCGATAAAAAGGCACAAAAAATTGTTGAAAATTTAACGGATTACGGGAAAAATACAACGAATGTATTAAATAAAAAATATCCAAATGTTGTAATAATTATCCTGGAGAGTTTTTCTTCTAAGGTAATTGGAGCTTTAGGAGGAGAGTGGGATTCGACACCTAATTTTAATGAATTAGCCAGGGATGGATTATTATTTACAAATTTTTATGCCAATGGCGACAGAAGTGATAAAGGGATCGTTGCAGCCTTAAGTGGCTATCCCTCACAACCTACTACGTCAATTATAAAAACATCCAGTAAAACCGAATCCTTACCTTTTTTGTTTAAAAACTTTAATAAACTGGGTTATGAATCATGGTTTTATTATGGCGGAAATATAGACTTCGCCAATATGCGATCCTATTTTTTGAATGCTGAAGTGCAGCATATTATAACCGATCAACAGTTTGATAAGAAATATAGAACTACAAAATGGGGTGTACACGACGAGCATTTGTTTGCTTCTCTTTATGAGCATATGATAGAATCAAAAAAACCATTTTTTAAAGTTGTGTTTACCCTTAGTAGCCACGAACCATTTGATGTTCCTATAAAATCTGTTTTTGAAGGAAATGGAAGGACCCCTAAGTTTCAAAATTCAGTTTATTATACAGATAGCTGTTTGGGTGATTTTTTTCGTAAAACAAAAAAAACAGCACTCTGGGATAATACGTTGTTTATCTTATTAGCCGATCATGGAAGCCCATATCCGGGAAATTCGCAAAATCATGCTTTGGAAAAATTTCAGATACCTATGTTGTGGATTGGAGGGGCCCTGGAATCCAGGCAAAAAGTTATTGACAATCCCGGCTCTCAAATCGACCTTCCTAATACGTTATTAAGTCAGATCTCATCTCATGATTCGTCTTATATCTATAGTAAAAATTTATTGAATCCCGATTATTCAGGATTTGTATTTTATGCTTTTAATGATGGCTTTGGCTTTATAACTGACTCAACAAGAGTTGTGTATGATAATATAGGAAAGAACATTTTATATGAAGATGGTCATGGTGTTTCCGATGATTTAGAAAAAGGAAAAGCTTTCCTTCAAACTCTTTCCAACGATTATATAAATCGTTAAGTAAGCTATTGTTTCTTTCCCTGGTTTGATTATATTTTTATAAGGTTGAACAAATAATTGTTCTTCATGTTAGAAATTATGTGTCATTTGACATCATCTTTTATTTTTGATAAATTTACTTAATTGAATTATAAAACTTAAAACGTAAACATTATGGCAGATCTTTCGATAAACTACATGGGTCTTAAACTTCGTAATCCAATTATTGCAGCCAGCTCGGGTCTGACAAATTCTGTGGATGATATTATAGAATTTGAGAAAAAAGGAGCCGCGGCTGTCGTTATAAAATCTATTTTCGAAGAAGAAATCCGGCGCGAACTGGAGAAGGATTTAACCAGTATGAATATGGAGTCCTTCTTATATCCGGAAACAATGGATTATTATGATAATTATGCCGAAGATGATTCATTAACCAATCATTTGAAGTTGATAAGAGAAGCAAAGAAAGCAGTGAAAATACCGATTATTGCAAGTATAAACTGTGTTACTGCCGAAAAGTGGCCTTATTATGCGCAAACATTACAAGATGCCGGTGCAGATGCTTTAGAGCTTAATGTTTTTGTTTTACCCTCTGATTTTAACAAATCCAGTGATGAAAACGAACAGGTTTATTTTGATATTGTTCAAGAAGTTAAAAAGCATGTTAAAATTCCGATTGCATTGAAAATAAGTTATTACTCAGCTAGTCTGGGAGCTTTTATTCAAAAGCTTTCTAACACTGAAATTGATTCCATCGTATTATTTAACCGGTTTTACAGTCCGGACATTGACATCAATAATCTTGATGTTTTGTCGAGCAATGTTCTAAGCCATCCCGAAGAATTACCCATTTCGTTACGCTGGATTGCCATCATGAGCGAGAGAGTAGGATGTGATCTTGCCGCATCTACCGGTATACACGACGGTGCAGCCGTTATCAAACAACTGTTGGCTGGTGCTAATGCAGTACAAATAGCTTCTGCATTTTATAAAAACGGCAAAGGAATTATTGAAAATATGCTCGATGATCTTACGTCATGGATGGAACAGAAAAAATTTGCCAAAATTGATGATTTTAGAGGTAAGTTAAGTCAGGAGAAATCGCAAAACCCTGCTGCATACGAACGTGTTCAGTTTATGAAATATTTTTCAGGAAAAGGGTTGTAGTGCTCGATAAACAAAATATATTTCACCCGGTTTTTTTCACCGGGTTTTTTGTTTTTAATAAGAAATATTCATCAATTATTTGCAATTTTGTATATAAGCTATGTATGCAATTATTGATATTGAAACAACCGGTTTAAGCCCGTTAAGAAATAAAATTACGGAAATTGCTGTCTATATTCATGATGGAGAAAAAATTGTCGATGAATTTTCTACGCTGATTAATCCTGAATGTTTAATATCAGCCAACATTACTAAAATAACAGGTATTACGAATGAAATGGTCGGCAAAGCTCCTAAATTTTGGGAGGTAGCCAAAGATATTGTATTACTTACCAAAGAGAAAACCTTTGTTGCTCATAATGCTTCGTTCGATTACAATTTTATAAGGAACGAATTTAAAAGCCTTGGTTATGATTTTAAGCGAGAGAAACTTTGCACGGTTCAGTTGAGCCGTAAAATTATTCCAGGGCGAAAGTCTTACAGCCTGGGTAAATTGTGTGATGAATTAAATATCCCGCTTAACGGGCGTCACCGCGCTGCCGGGGATGCATTGGCTACCGTTAAGCTTTTTGAATATTTACTCCAAAAAGATTCTTCTTTATCCGGATTAAAATCAGACAAATTTTTTAACCTTGAATCATCCATAATTAAAAAATTACCCGAAGATACCGGTGTATATTATCTACATAATCAACAAGGAGACATTATTTATATAGGAAAAAGCAAAAATATCCATACCCGGATTTTATCTCATTTTAATAATGAGAAAACAAGCAGAGCACTTAAAATGATTGATGAAACGTTTGATATCTCTTACGAATTAACGGGGAGCGATTTAATAGCCCAACTGTTAGAGTCGGACGAAATAAAAAATCATAAACCAAAATATAACCGCAGACAACGTCGAAAATCCAATCATTATGGGATTTATAGTAGTACCGATGCATTTGGCTATATCTGTTTTATGGTTGATAAAATTGGGGAAAAGGTGCCCCTGATTGCTTTTAATTCGGCAAAAGAAGCCCGTGAAAGGCTTTATCATCTTACCGAAAAATATGAACTATGCCAAAAATTATGTGGATTATATGAGACAGCAGGCGCTTGTTTTTATCATCAATTGAAACAGTGTAGGGGAGCATGTGTACAAATTGAACCTGCTGAAGAATACAACGTTCGTGCGAATGAGTTAATCCATAATTTAAATTACGACCACCAAAGTTTTTTTATTATTGATAAAGGAAGGACTGAAAATGAAAAAAGTGTAGTTAAAATTGAGCATGGCAAATATATTGGTTTTGGGTATATCAATGTTGAGCTTGTTCATCCTGACAGGGAAAAACTTTCCGATGATATTAAAAATTATAAAGATAACCGGGATGTACAACAAATTATTCGAACCTATCTGAAACAACATGCGGTAGAAAAAATTATTCCTTTTTAGCTCTTTATATTTGAACATATTTTACTTTACCCTGTTTACTATAAACATTAAATAAACAACATACGGTTATGAAAAATATTGTATTAATAATTTTATTAGCTATGATAAGTTCCGTTACTTTTTCTCAAAATAAATCATTTTATGATTTTAAGGTACAAACCATCGACGGAGAAAATTTTGATTTGTCGACCTTAAAAGGCAAAAAGGTATTGGTAGTAAATACTGCTTCGAAATGTGGTTTTACACCACAATATGAAGATTTGCAGAAACTTTATGAAAAGTATAAATCTAAAGACTTTGTTATTATCGGGTTCCCCGCGAATAATTTCATGAATCAGGAACCTGGTTCTAATCAGGAAATTATGCAGTTTTGCTCGGAAAATTACGGGGTAACTTTTCCTATGATGGCTAAAATATCGGTTAAGGGAGACGATATTCATCCCCTTTACCAATGGCTAACTGATAAAGACCAAAACAGAGTGATGGATTCCAACGTAAAATGGAATTTTCAAAAATACATGATTGATGAAGAAGGGAATTTAGTAGATGTAGCTTCGTCCAGGACAAATCCATTAGATGAACAGATTATAAACTGGATTGAGGAAATGTAGATTGAATATAAAAAGGAAGTTAATAAGTAAACCGTGCAATTTTGTACGGTTTTTTTGTAGACAGTAATGTTTTGTTTGTAGTTTATTATTGTATTTCTCAGAAAAAATACTGTTTTTTACAAATAAAAACAATAATGAAACATTACTTATTTATAATTATTGCAGTCCTTGTGCTCTTATCCTGTCAAAATGAAAATGAGCCAGCTTTATCCGGTTTATATCTTGGACAAAATTTACCTGGTGATTCGGCCGAATTATTTGCTCCGGGCATAGTTTCAACAGGAATGTCGGAACGCGACATCGCCATTTATCCGGATGGCAGCGAAATATATTTCTGTCGAAACCTGGGGAATCATAAATTTGCAACCATATTTTATACGAAACAGGTCGCCGGAGTTTGGACACAGCCAGAAGTGCTTGAATTTTGCCGGAATCCGAAATATACGTATATCGAACCTTTTATTTCTCCGGATGGAAGTAAATTGTTTTTTGTAAGCAATATGAACGAAGACGGGGGTGAATCCAAATCATCAGATGTATGGGTTTCGGAAAGATTAAACGGGCACTGGGATGAACCCTACAATTTGGGTGAACCTGTAAATTCTGATAAAGATGAATATTTCCCTTCCGTTACCCAAGATGGCACCTTATATCTCACCAAACCCGATGAATCGGGCCAGGAATATATTTTTAGATATCAATATAAAGAGGGTGAATATGTTAAGGGTGAGAAGTTAAACGCGCATGTTAATTGTGGCGTTGTAAGATATAATGCTTTAATTGCTCCCGACGAATCGTTTATTATTGTTCCGGCTTTTGGTATGGACGACAACTTTGGCGGTACCGATTATTATATTGTTTTCAGAAACGAAAACGATGAATGGAGTAAACCTGTTAATATGGGCGATAAAATTAATAGTGCCGACCCCCGTGAATGGTCAGTTGCTTTTTCGCCCGATGGTAAATACCTGTTTTTTATGTCCGCACGTGGAATGACTAACAATCAGCTACCTGCTGAGTTAAGTGCCAAAACGTTTAATCAACTGAGAAATTCGCCACAAAATGGCAATTCGGATATTTATTGGATAAAATCCGATTTTATCGATGAGTTAAAAAAGAAGGCAGTGTTTTAAATTTATAGCGGTAACTTGAGAGAATGATCATCAGAACATGCCCAAAAATTCCGATTAAGGCTGAGATTAGCGAAGCTGGAAACGCACCAGTTGATAAATATTTTATATTTTAGGTTTAATTCTCACAAAAACGGCCAATCACCACATAAGCATTCTGGATACCCAGTTCGCCCGATTTGCTCATATCCATACAGCCGTTTTCGTTTTGTTTGAGGTAGATATACGTTAACCCCCGGTTATAATAAGCTTCGGCAAAAGTGTTGTCTGACCTGATAACTTTATTGTACCAGGTGATGGCTTTATTGTAGTCGCGTGTTTTTAAATAGGTGTTGGCTAAATTAAAATCTGAGAATATAAAGTCGGGGGATAATTCTATGGCTTTTAAATAATCATTAATTACATATTGATAATCGGTATACCTTTCCTGCTCTTTAATCGTTTTTATATTCGATTTTTGTTGAGGGTCAATAAGTAATACGTCATTTTCCTGATCCAACAATTTGATGTAGTCAATCATTTCGGATCGGACGTTTCCCCGGCAGAAATAAGCAAAAAAATAGTCAGACTTCATTTTTATCGCTAAATCTAAATCGGATAAAGCACCATTATAGTTTTTTAAATAACTTTTATATATGGCTGTTTCGATTAAATTTTGATATTTATTGATGGAGGATTTGTAATTTTTTTCTAAAGCGGCTACTTTCATTTTTAACGAGTCGATACTCATCATATCCTCATTTTCGTTTTTTATGACTAAGCCATGTTCTGCATAAATATTTTTGTGTGCTTCCATATTATCGTTCAGGGCAGCAATTTTTAGAAAATATTCGGAGTTTTGATGACCGGTTGTAAGCGCAAAATTTTCTTCCGGTTCTATTCGTTGATTATAGTTAGGATGATTATAAAAACGATTACTGGATTTTAAGGTGATTAAGTTTCTGAAATTATCTGAAGTATCGGTATAACTGGCATACGATTCTTTATTTTCCCGTACGGCAGCAATAATATTTTCAGCTCGTTGCCTGTCGGCTAAAGCACCTTGAATATCATCGAGTTGTTGTCTGACATTCGAACGGCTGATATATGCTTTGGCAAAATCGGGATAAATTTCTATGGCTTTGGAAAAATCAATAAAGGCACCTTGCAGGTCGTCAATTTCCTGCTTAATGAGTCCTCGGTTAAAATACGAAAGGATATTTTGAGGATTTAATTGAATTACTTTGTCTAAATCTGAAATAGCTTCACGTTTTAGCTCAAGTTCGTTTTTGAGTAAAGCCCGGTTAAATAGTGCCAATGAATTGTCAGGTTCTATCTGTATGGCAGTATCTAAATCGTGAACTGCAGTTTGTGTTTTTTCCTGGTAATAATTAACCAGCGAACGATTAATATATGCACTTGCATTTAGTGGGTCAATCTCGATAACCCTGGAAAAACAGGTTTTGGACGAGTCAAATTTATGCCAATCCGAGTATAAAATTCCTTTATTCATATAAACAGGAATGTATTCAGGGTCAATTGTTAATGCTTTGTCGTAATCGTCAAGCGCTCCAAGGGTGTCTTCCGAATAATGTTTGGCCAGTCCGCGATAAAAATAAGCTTTCTTATTTTGTTTTGTAATTTCCAATGATTGGTTAAAATCGTTTATTGCATGCTGATAATGATTGATATTAATGTTACATAATCCTCTATAGACAAATAATTCAGGGTCAATAGCATAGAGCTTTATGGCCTGATTGAAATCGTTCAGTGCCAGGTAATATTTTTTAAGGTTTACGCGAGTGATGCCTCTGTTCTTCAACGCAGCGGTATGGTTTGGTTTTAATTCAATGGCTTTGGTAAAGTCCTGTTCAGCCCCCATATAATCAGCTAAATTAAATTTCGCAATACCGCGCAAAAAATAAGGATCGGCCAGATTGGGTTTTACCTTAATTACAATGTTAAAAGCATTGATGGCTTCGTTATATTTTTGAGCATAAAGTTTACCTCTGCCAACCGATAAATAGTAATTAACATTTAATTGTGCCAGGCTGATTAAAGAAAAAAGGATAAATAATATGGATAGCAGGATTTTTTTCATTAAGAATGGATTAATGCTAAAAGTTGGGTTAACATTTTTTCATCCACCTCATCAAACGAATTATAATCATTGCTGTCCACATCTAACACACCAATAATATCTCCTTCAGCATCTTTTAAAGGAATTACAATTTCGGATTTTGATCTGGAATCACAGGCAATATGACCGGGAAATTTTTCTACATCAGGCACAACAATGGGTTTTTGCTGATTAATCCCTGCCCAGCAAACTCCGGTATCTTTTGCCAGTTCCTGGCATGCTACGGGACCTTGATATTGTCCTACTACTAATTTATCCTTTTTTAGAAAATAAAAACCGGTCCAGAAAAAAGATTCCATTTTATGATGCAAAACCGCTATAATAGTCGACATTCTTGCATAGGGATCGTCGGTTTTAGGCATTAACGAAGCAATTTGTTTATAAATTCTTTCGTATCGTCCTTGTTTTTTATTTTTATCCATAGTGATGTCTGTTAGGTTTTCAAAGGTAACATTTTTTCTTTTGAGCAAATATTTTTAGCGTAATATTCTATTGATTGAATCCTGCTCATATGTGGTTATAATGATAAAGAATAAAAGATTATAAATAAAGTATTATCCTTTAAAATTAAACTTAAACTATATTTGCAAGTCTTTTATGCTTTAATTGAACCTTATGCAATTACGAGTACTCAAAAATTTAAATGATAAAGAATTACGTACCTTTTATCTTCACATTACTTTTTCTGTTATTGATGGGATGATACGTGGTGCTTTGTTGTTAAATGAGTATGTATTCATAAAAAGCTTAAACGGTTCCAGCTATCAGCTAAGTGTTTTATTCCAGTCGAGTGTAATTGTTCTTTTGCTTTCTGTATTTTTTAATGAGTTAATTTACAGATCCAAGAGAAAGCGTAGATTGTTACGCCGGGCCGGTTTTTTAACGCATTTGCCTTTGCTCTTTTTACTATTTTTTCCTCAAAATCCGGAAGTTTATACGATAAACTCTATCTATCATTATATATTTTTATTTATCTTTTTTACCTATTACCTTTCTTATCCCATTGTGTTACCAACAATTAACCTTTTTCTAAAAAACGCTTATACAAAAGAGAATTTTGGCCGCATGTATGGAGTTTCTGCATCCGTCAGACAGGTATTACTCATGATTACTGTTTTTATTTTAGGGTTGTTATTAGATGCGGATGAATTTTCTTTTACCTGGTTTTTCCCCGTATTGGGTGGATTAGGATTTTTAAGTATCGTTTTATTCTCCCGAATTGAATATATTCCCAAAACAGTGGCAGATTATTCTGAAGGTATCCTGCAGGCTGTGGTAGGTTCTTTTAAGAAAATGGTTCATATCTTAAAAACCAACAAAGCATATCTTGATTATCAGATTGCCTATCTGTTTTATGGTTTTAGTTTTATGAGCACCCGCTCAGTCATTAATATATTCTACGATAAAGAACTGGCCTTGAATTATTCCAGTGTTGCTTTTTACCAAAATGCTTACAATATTCTGGCAATCATAATGCTTCCCTTTTTCGGGAAATTAATTGGAAATATTGATCCCCGAAAATTTACCATTCTACCTTTTATTTCTCTGGCGGGATATATTTTATTTATTGGTCTTTCAGCTTTTGTTCCTCACCATTTTGAACTATGGAACCTGGAGATATATATTATGTTACTGATAGCGACCCTTTTTTATAGTTTTTTTACTGCTACTATGCCCATATCATGGAATATTGGTTCATCTTATTTCGGGAGTAACGAAGAAGCCGGTAATTATCAATCTATTCATCTTTTTGCTACAGGGTTACGGTCCATTTTTTCTCCATTATTAGGTGTTGCTTTATATGAGTGGTTTGGTTTTTCATGGACTTTTGCTATTGCTATTTTTTCATTGTTGGTTGGAATCTATATTCTTCGATGGTCATATCATGTAAGAAAATAATAATTGTTTTTTATCTTATCTTTCAACCTGCTGCAGGCAAGCTTTACTAATCAGTACTTTTTTACCTACTAATTACTTGATTCTTATTTTTAACTTTTACTAGGGCATCATTTTTTTTAATTACGCTGTTTTTGTTTCAAATCTTTGCCTATTATTTTGACAGAAACTTGGTTTTTATTTGGAAGTTTAATGATTGTTTTGTAATTTTACTAATTCTTAAAAGAGAATGATTCTTATGTAATAATAATTATAAATGAATAAAGTTGATTTACATAATATAATGCGCAATAAGGGATTAAAAATAACCCCCCAACGATTGATTGTATTTGAAGCAGTTGTTTCATTAGGGAATCATCCTTCAACCGAAAAAATTATTGAGCACATTAAGAAAAATCATCCGCATATTGCCAAAGGGACAGTATATAAAATATTGGACACATTTGTTGAAAAAAGAATTCTAAAGCGGGTAAAAACAGATAAAGATGTTATGCGCTATGATCATGATTTGGACAAACATCACCATTTATATTCAACAGATTCGGAACATATTGAAGATTATTATGATGAAGATTTAAATCGATTATTAGAACAATATTTTGAGAAGAAAAAAATAAAAAATTTTAAGATTGAAGATATTAAACTTCAAATTATTGGAAAGTTTTACAATTAAATTTTTTATTTACTTTAAATACAGGTATTTGTAACAGATAAAAGTTAAATGTTAAACTTAAATTATAATAAACTATGAAAAAAGAAAAAAGTATAGAACTGTTAAACAAAGCTATTGGAGATGAATTATCAGCAGTACATCAGTATATGTACTTTCATTTTCATGCCGACGATCAAGGTTATGATCTGTTAGCCGGACTTTTCCGCAGAATTGCTATCGAAGAAATGATGCATGTTGAAGAGTTAGCTGAAAGAGTTTTATTCTTAGGAGGTGAAGTTGAAATGGAAGTTTCTGAACAAGTTCAGAAAATACATGACGTGAAAGGAATGCTCGAATTGGCAGCAAAAATGGAAGAAGGAAGTGTTGAGGATTATAATAACTGGGCAAATGAATGTGCCCAAAATGCCGATTCTGGTTCTAAAAAGTTATTTGAAAAATTAGTAGAAGACGAAGAAGGCCATTTCGATAATTATGATGATGAAATAGAGAACCTAAGTAAATACGGAGACAACTATCTTGCTTTACAGTCTATTGAACGTAGTAAGAATGTTTCTGGTAGATCCGCAGAATAAATTTTTTGTTAATAATTAAAATAAATAAAAATCATGGAAGAAAATTTTGAAAATAAAGAAGAAGTTTTTACTATGCCACGCATAGGAGATCCTGCACCTGAGTTTAAAGCAGTTACTACTCAGGGTGAAATTAATTTCCCGTCAGATTACAAAGGAAAATGGGCAATTCTTTTTAGTCACCCAGCCGACTTTACGCCGGTTTGTACCTCGGAATTTATGACTTTTGCCAATATGGAAAAGCAATTTAACGATGCAAACTGCGATTTAATTGGTTTATCTATCGATGGACTTTACAGCCATATTGCATGGCTGCGTACCATCAAAGAAAAAATTGAATACAAAGGAATGAAGAGTATCGAAGTAAAATTTCCTTTGATTGAAGATATTAAGATGGATGTTGCCAAAAAGTATGGTATGGTTCAGCCTAACGAAGATAAC
>Ga0102926_1000081_pt1 | contig 44854 bp, 44 predicted proteins | sample SalPonR1_A_D2_MG_FD_78173 | JGI IMG/M metagenome (GOLD analysis project Ga0102926, IMG submission 78173) | Salt pond soil microbial communities from South San Francisco under conditions of wetland restoration - Salt Pond MetaG R1_A_D2_MG | ecosystem: Environmental > Aquatic > Marine > Intertidal...
AACCGGGCGCGAGGCGTTCGACATGGGCCTTGCGAGCGAATGCGTGCCCGACGCGGATGTTATCGCCCGGGCACTGGAACTGGCCGACCAGATCGCCGCCATGCCCCCGCTGGCCGCGCGTCGCATCAAGGAAGTCGTGCTTGCCGGGCAGGACTCTTCGCTTGATGCAGGCCTGATGCTTGAGCGGCGGACCTTCGACACCCTTTTCGACACCGAGGACAAGACAGAAGGCATGACTGCCTTCATCGAGAAACGAAAGCCCGAATTCAAAGGAAAATAACGATGGTAGACAACGAAACCTCACACGTGGGGATCGTGGGTGCCGGCGCAATGGGGCGCGGCATCGCGCAGGTTGCCGCAACCGGAGGCTGCAACGTTCTGCTTTACGATACACGATCCGAAGCCACCACCGAGGCAATCACGTTCATTCGGGGGATGTTGGACCGCGCAGTCGAAAAAGGCAGGATGACCCCCGAAGACGCCGAGGTCGCCAAGGGCCGGCTGACCGGAGCAGACGATCTGGCGGCCTTTGCCGGGGCCGACGTCGTCATTGAGGCGGTGAGCGAGGATATCGAACTCAAGGCCAAGGTGTTCGGCGCTCTCGAAGAGGCGACGCGCCCCGATTGCATCCTCGCAAGCAACACCTCGTCGCTCTCGATCACGCGCCTTGCAGCATCTTGCAATCACCCCGAAAGGGTCGCCGGGTTCCATTTCTTCAATCCGGTGCCCTTGATGCCCCTGGTTGAAGTGATCGCGGGGATTCGCACGGATCAGGAGGTGATCGACAAGCTCGTCGCACTGGGCGAAATCATGGGCCGAACCCCGGTTCGCGTTGCAGATGCGCCCGGTTTCCTGGTGAACCAAGTCGGCCGGGGCTATACGCTCGAAGCCACCAATCTGGTGGCGGAGGGTGTCGCGGACTTTGCCGCGGTGGATCGGATCATGCGCGATGCCGCTGGTTTCCGCATGGGGCCGTTCGAGCTTCTGGATCTGACCGCGTTGGATGTGACGCACCCCGCAACCAAAGAGATCTACGAGCAGTCCTTCCACGAACCGCGTTTCCGTCCCGCCATGCTCATGGGACAGCGCATGCAAGCCGGTCTGCTCGGACGCAAGACGCACCAAGGTCATTACACCTATCTGGATGGCAAGCAGCAGAGACCGGAAGAACCCGAGGCCCCCGCATTCGAAGGCGGCACGTTCTGGGTGGAACCGGGCGAAGACTGCGCCGCGCTGCAAGAGATCGTCCGCGCATCAGGCGCCGAACTCGATGAGGGCGCGCAGCCAGGCGAAGACTCCATCATTCTCATCGCCCCGCTGGGAACAGACGCCAGCACCCATGCCGCGCAGGCCGGGCTTGATCCGGAACATACCGTCGCCATCGACCCGCTATTCGGCTTCAGTGGCCGCCGCACGGCCATGAAAACCATCGTGACCCGTCCCGACGTGATGACGAAAACACATGCCATGCTGGCCTTTGATGGAACGCCGGTTACGCCCATACAAGACAGTCCCGGCTTCGTGGCACAACGCATCGTGGCGATGATCACCGCGATCGGCTCCGGCGTCGCCCAGAACAGAATCGCAACGCCGGACGATATCGACCGGGCCGTGAAACTGGGCCTCAATTATCCCTGCGGCCCGCTCGAATTCGCAGACAAACTCGGAATCACCCGCATTCTGAAGATCCTGGAAGGGATGAGCGACTGCACCGGCGATCCGCGCTACAGGACCGGTCCGTGGCTGCGCAGGCGCGCCGCGCTTGGTCTGTCTGCAAAAACGCCAGAAACCCCGGCGCGCAACTGAATCGCGCGGACGCAACAACAGAAACGATGCCTTTCGAAAGGAATGAACAATGCTCGATGCCTATATCTACGACGGTCTGCGCAGCCCCTTCGGACGCTCGGGCGGCGCGCTGTCCGGCATCCGGCCCGATGATCTGCTTGCCGAGGTGATCCGCCCGCTCATGTCCCGCGCGACGCTGGACGGGAGCGCCATTGACGATGTCATTGTGGGCTGTGGCAACCAAGCGGGCGAAGACAGCCGCTGCGTCGCGCGCCACGCCGCATTGCGCGCCGGACTGCCCATCGAGGTGCCGGGCACGGTGGTCCAGCGCAACTGCGGAAGCGGGCTGGGCGCGATGATCTCCGCCGCGCACGCCCTGACCTGTGGCGAAGGCGACGTGGTGATTTCGGGCGGCGTCGAAAGCATGAGCCGCTCGCCTTTCGTGATCGGAAAACATGCCCGGCCCTTTGCCCGCCAACTCGACTGGTATGACAGCGCGGTTGGCGCGCGCTTCCCGAACCCACGGCTGGAAAAGGAATTCGGAAACGACTCGATGCCCCAGACCGCCGACAATCTCTCGCAGGAACACGGTATCAGCCGCGACGAAAGCGACGCTTTCGCTTTGCGCTCCCAGCAAGGCTGGGCCCGCGCGCATGAAAACAACCTGTTCGACGACGAGATCACACCGATCTCTGTTCCCGGCGGTCGTGGGCGCGAAGACATCACCGTGGACACCGACGAACACCCCCGGCCCAAAACGGACCTCGAGGGGCTGTCCGGCCTTCGCGCCCTCAACCCCGCAGGTGTCACTACCGCCGGCAGCGCCTCGGGCCTCAATGACGGCGCGGTGGCCCTGATGATGGGCAGCCGTGCCGCAGGCGACAGGATCGGCCGCGAACCGATCGCCCGTATCCTTGCCAGCGGCGTGGCCGGCGTGCCCCCGCGGACCATGGGCTACGGCCCTGTTCCGGCCTCAAAACTGGCGCTGGAGCGGGCGGGGCTTTCGCTTTCGGACATGTCGGTTATCGAGATCAACGAGGCCTTTGCCGCTCAGGTTCTTGCCTGCATGAAAGGGCTTGATATCGCGGAAGAGGACGACCGGGTGAATCCCAATGGCGGCGCCATTGCGATCGGCCATCCCTTGGGCGCCTCGGGGCCTCGCATCGCCCTGACGGCCATTCACGAAACCAAACGCCGCGGCGGAAAATATGCGCTCGCGACCATGTGCATCGGCATGGGCCAGGGCATCGCGATCGTTATGGAAGTGCTTTGATGGCGGATACCGCAAAACCAAGTTTCGACTGGCGCGATCCGCTGTTCATCGAGGATCTGCTCGACGAGGAAGAGCGGATGATCCGCGACGCGGCCCGCGACTTTGCGCAAAAACGCCTGATGCCGCTGATCCTGGACTGGCACAGGCACGAAACCTTCGACCCCGATATCATGCGTGAACTCGGCGAGATGGGATTCCTGGGCATGCAGATCGACGGCTATGGCTGCGCCGGCGCAAGCTATACCGCCTATGGTCTTGTCGCGCGCGAACTTGAACGCGTCGATGCCGCGTTCCGCTCGGCTTGTGGCGTGCAGGGCGGGTTGGCCATGACGCCGATCCACCTCTTCGGAAGCGAAGAGCAGAAGGGAAAATATCTCCCGCCGATGGCGCGCGGGGAACGTATCGGCTGTTTCGGCCTGACCGAACCCGACGCCGGATCGGACCCATCCCGGATGCGCGCCCGCGCCCGCACGGTGGATGGCGGCTATCGCCTGAGCGGCAACAAGGTCTGGATCACCCATGCCTCCATCGCGGATGTCTTCGTGGTCTGGGCGCGCGATGACGAGGGTACGGTGCGCGGCTTCATCCTCGAACGCGGTCAAAGCGGACTTGAGACGCGCAAGATCGAGGGCAAATTCTCTGTCCGTGCCTCGCCGACCGGCGAGATCGCCATGGACGATGTCTTTGTGCCGCAGGCTCAGGTTCTGCCCTTGGCAAAAGGTCTTTCGGCGCCGCTGACCTGTCTGAATCGCGCGCGGCTGGCGATCTGCTGGGGATCAATGGGCGCCGCCGAATTCTGCTGGGAAGCCTCGCGCGATTACGTGCTGGAGCGTGAACAATTCGGTCGCCCGCTCGCTGCAAGCCAGTTGGTACAGGCGAAACTCGCCGAAATGCAAAGCGAGATCGCGCTATCCCTGCATGCGACCCTGCGGCTCAGCCGCCTGCAAGACGAAGGGCGCGCAACACCTGAGATGTTCTCGCTCGTGAAGCGCAACGCGGCCCGCAAGGCGCTGGAAATATGCCGGACGGCCCGCGACATGCATGGCGGCAACGGCATCTCGGACGAGTATCATGTCGTGCGCCACATGCTGAACCTCGAGGTCGAGAACACGCTCGAGGGAACTTACGACATCCACTCACTGGTGCTGGGTGCCGCGCAGACGGGCATCCGGGCCTTCGCCGGATAACAGGAAGGAGCGCAACATGGTTTCACCAGAACCGAAAACCACGATCGACGGGCTTATTGGAAAGGCGCGTACTGCGATGGCCCAATTCGCCAACGCCACGCAGGCCCAAGCCGACGAGGCCGTGACCGCCCTCGCCTGGGCCATCTATGAGCCAGGACGGGCAAGAGAGCTGGCAGAAATGGCCGTGGCGCAGACGGGACTCGGCGACGTCGATAGCAAGATCGTCAAGAACCAGCGCAAGACCTTTGGCTGCCTGCGCGACCTCAGCAGGGTGCGAAGTGTTGGCGTGATCGAAGACGACCCCAAGAAAGGCATGGTCAAATACGCCAAGCCGGTGGGCGTGGTCGCCGCCGTGACACCCTCGACCAACCCGACCGCCACGCCCGTCAACAAGGCCATGTTCGCCCTCAAAAGCCGAAACGCCGTCATCATTGCGCCCTCGCCTTCAGGATGGGGCGCGACCTCGGCCGCCGTTGATTTCATGCGCGCGCAACTTGAGAAATGCGGCTATCCGGCGGATTTGGTGCAGATCCTCCCGCAACCTGTCAACAAGGCGCTGACGCAGGAACTGATGGAACAGGCCGACCTCGTCGTGGTGACTGGTTCGCAGAACAACGTCCGGCGCGCATATTCGTCGGGAACACCAGCCATCGGTGTCGGCGCGGGAAATGTGCCTGTCGTCATCGATGCGAGCGCCGATCTGGATGATGCCGCGGCCAAAATCTGCCGCTCCAAGACCTTCGACAACGCCACCTCCTGTTCTTCCGAGAACTCGGTATTGATCCACGAATCCGTCTATGACGACGCGATCGCAGCGCTGCGTCGGGCGGGTGGCCATCTCTGCACCTCGGACGAAAAGGCGCGCATCCGTGAAAGGCTCTGGAGCGACGGCAAGTTGAACCGCCAGGTCATTGCCAAGGATGCCGAAACGCTCAGGCATATCTTCGAACTCGGCCCCGAGGCGCGGGACGCACGCTTCTTCATGGTCGAGGAAGACCGGCCCGACCCCGACAGCCCGTTCACCGACGAAAAACTGTCGCTGGTACTGACGGTTTACCGCGTGCGCGATATCGAAGATGCAAAAGCGCAGTTGAACACGATTCTGGACGTTTGCGGCAAAGGGCATTCGGTCGGCATTCATACCGCCACGCCCGCACATGCCGAGGACCTGGCCGAGTCGATAGATGTGGTGCGCGTTCTGGTCAATCAGGCGCATACCATGGGGAATGGCGGCAGTTTCGACAACGCGCTTGAATTCACCCTTTCGATGGGCGGCGGGACCTGGGCGGGAAACTCTATTACCGAGAACCTCAACGCCCGCCACTTCATGAACATCACGCATCTCGTGCGAACAATTCCCCTCGACCAACCGGGAGAGGAACACCTGTTCGGTGAATATTGGCAGATGCATGGAAAATAAGGGAAACGACCCCATGAAGGACCGTAACGGGCGCGACGCCCTCGACTGCTTGCTCTCACCGCGCTCCATCGCCATCGTCGGCGTGTCGAGCGACTTCAACAAGCTCAATGGCCGGGTGATGAAATTCCTGCTCGAGAAAGGCTACAAGGGCCGGATTTTCCCGGTGAACCCGAAATATGAGGATGTCGGCGGCCACCGCTGTTTCGCCACCATCGGCGATATCGGTGAGGCTCCGGACCTCGCGGTCATCTCGGTTCCCGCCAAGGTCGTCCCCGCGCAGCTCGAGGCGGCGGGCGAGGCGGGCGTGCGCGCCGTGATCGTATTCAGCTCTGGCTTTGGCGAGATGGGCGAGGAAGGTCGCGAAAAGGAACGCCAGGTCGTCGAGATCGCAAAGCGCCACGGAATGCGGCTCTGCGGGCCGAACACACTCGGGATAATCAACGCCTTCGACGGGGCTTTCGCCACGTTCACGCAATACGGTATGGGCAGCACCAATCCGGGTCCGGTGGGCTTCGTCACCCAGTCGGGCGCATTCGGCACCGCCATCGCGGCACTGGCGCGCAAGCGCGGGCTGGGGCTTGGCTATTTCGCGAATACCGGCAACGAAACCGACGTGACCTTCGCGGATTGCCTCGGGCGCATCGTCGAGGACCCGCGCATCACCACGCTGGCGGGCTATATCGAGGGCATCACCGACGGGCCGGGCTTCATCTCTGCAGCGCAACGCGCGATGGAGATCGGCAAACCGCTGGTCGTCACGAAGGTCGGTCGCACCGCATCCGGCGCGCGGGCAGCTTCGTCCCATACCGGCGCGCTCGCGGGCGAAGACGCGGTCTTTGACGGCATCGCGCGCCAGCACGGGGTGATCCGCGCGCGCAACGAGGAACATATGCTCGACATCGTGGACATGTCCACCACCACGGCCTGCCCACAGGGTCGCGGCGTCGGTATCGTCACGCAATCGGGCGGCGCGGGCGTTCTGATGAGCGACCGGGCCGAGGAGGTTGGCCTGAATGTTCCGCACCTTTCCGAGCAAACCGTTGCACGCCTGCGCGATATCCTGCCCGCCTTCGGTGCCGCGGGAAATCCGGTGGATGTCACTGCACAGTTCATCGCCGATCCCTCGATGCTCAAGGAAAGCGTGAAAGCTGTGCTGGACGACCCCGATGTGCATGTGGCCGCAGTTTGGCTGCAGCTCATGGATGGCTTCGTCGACACACTGACCAAGACATTCCGCGAACTGAAGGAAGAGACTGAAAAGCCCTTCGTCGTGTCTTGGGTCGCCGCCCCCGAAGAAGGGCTGCGCGCCCTGCGCGAACTGGGCATTTGCGCCCTGCGCGGCGCCGAGCCCACGATCGACGCGATCGCGGCATTGGTTGATTGGGAGGAAGCACGTCAATCCCGGCTGGCCGACGCAGGCGAGAAATCCGATCAACCCGCCCTGCCCGCGCCCGGCCCCGGCTTCGTCTCCACGACCAAGTCCGTCAGCCTGCTGCGTGACGCCGGCGTACCGGTGGCGCGTGTCGGGCTTGCGACCTCTTGCGAGCAGGCGATCAAACACGCCGAGCGCATCGGCTGGCCTGTCGCGCTCAAGATCGAGTCGCCCGACATCCTCCACAAGACCGAGACCGGCGGCGTCGAGATCGGGCTTGGGGACGCCGACAGCCTGCGCGCCGCTTATGAGCGCATCACCTTCCGCGCAGCCCAGGCCGCGCCCGAAGCGCGGATCGACGGCGTCATCGTCCAGCAGATGGGAAGCGGAACCGTCGAGATGGTGATCGGCCTGCGCCGCGATCCGGGGTTCGGCCCCGTGGTGATGGTCGGTATGGGCGGCATCCTGATCGAGGTGCAAAAGGACGTCGTCTTCAACCGCGCCCCCGTCACCGAGACCGAGGCCGCGAGGATGCTCGAAAAGCTGAAAGGCAAGGTGATGCTGGACGGCGTGCGTGGCGCGCCAGCCGTCGACCGCAAGGCGCTGTGTCAAATGATCAGCGCTGTGTCGCGCTTTGGCGCTGCGTCGGCGGATTGGCTTGAGGAGCTGGACTTGAACCCGGTGCTGGCCGGGCCGGACGGTGTGATCGCGGTCGATTGCCTGCTCATCTCGGAGCGTTGAGGCGTCAAAGGAACGGGCGGCCCGGACTGAGGGCCGCCCCCCGCTCTGGCAACTACCCCTGTTTTCATCGGATTATAGCCAAGGACAGCGGCAATCCGAGGTCGATCTACGACCTTTCCGGTGATGCAATCCAATGGGCACCGGCAGAGGCAAGACGGCGCCGCCGGGGGAAACTGACCTCAGAGGCCATCGCCAGCGCGGGTCGATCCCGGATCGCTCACGGCTGACAGCGCGAGGTCCATGGGTCGGATCAGGTCGGTTCCGTCGCGGCAAGGCGCGATATCGCGTCTCCGCTGATCTCCTGCCGACCTGCGGCCCATGTATTGCGCGCCTCCTGTGTGACGCGCTCCAGGGTATCCTGTGACGGGCGGCGCGCAGGCGCGGGGCGCATCCCATCGGCGTGAAACAAGTAAAGACGCGAGGCGAATGTCTCGAAGGGTAGCGATGCCTCGCCGAAACGCTCTCCTGCGCCGTGGGTCGAAACAACCGCACCTTCGCCCCAATCCTGTCCGGAATCGTTGTTGGGGTTGTAGAAATAGACCCGCATTTCACCTTCGCGGTCCGGTGCCACACGCAGGATGGTAATCGCGTGCCAGCCGACGAAGCGACCCACGGCGTCGGTTGCTGCAACGCCCGCAGGCTGGGGGTGGATGACAGGCTCACCGCCATTATAGTCTGGATGATAAGCACTGTGAAAGCGGGCGATGAAATCCTCTGCCCCCGCCAGCGCGCCGGTCGGAACGTCGACCGCCACTGCGCAGACACGCCCCACCCACCAACCATGAAATTCGGGGTTGATCCAGATATGCGGATCGTCATTTCGGTCGGCACAAAAGCGACCCATCTCGGCATAGATCCGGTCCAGATGAGGCACCAGCACGACCGAAACGGGGTCGGCATCGAGCGGCGCGCCAATGGCCAGCCCCTCCGGCAATGCGCCCGAGTTGATCGCCCGACCTTCGAAATGCATCAAAACAGTGTCCATTCGCGCCGCCTGCGCCACCAGATGCAGAAGATAGTCGGGATCATTCTGCGCCCACATCGCAATGGCGCGGGCCGATTGGCAGGTCGGATTCGCCCCCTGCCCCACGCCCAAGGGTTGGCCCAGGACCTGGATGCACCCCGCCAAAAGCAGATCAGCCGGTTGGGCCGCATGCAGGCCAGCGACCGACAACCGCTCGGCAACGGCCGGGCAAGGCGCGAGCTCCAGTTGACGGCGAAAGGCGGGGGCGATCGGCATGTGATGCAGGACTCCCCGATCAAGCAGCAGCGACAGCCCATAGAGCGCCTGCGCGGTTTCAGGCCGCACTGCGCGCTGGATCAGTTCTATCACGAGGCCGCGATGCTGCTGCAGGCAATCGCGCCCGGTGCTGCCCAAGCCAAGCGTGTCGGCGATCATGCCATCATGCTCGGTATCGAGCACCCAGAGCAAAAAAGCGGCGTGGTAATCCGAGACAAGCCCTGTGTCGTGCATGGCCCGCGCGAGGCCCTGCGCTTCGTGGCGCAGATCGGCTTCGTCCATAATGGCGAGGCGTTCGCGGTATCTATCAAGCCCCGGATCGCCCATGCAGGCCGATGTCGGGCCGAACAGAGCCGAAACGAGGCGGTCTGCCCCAAGGCGTCTGTCCCCGACCTCGCCACCGCGCTCGCTCAGGGTGATGGCGATCTGCGCGATCATGTCCTTGGCGGGCGCGACCTGAATAGGCCGTTGGCGCAGGATGCGCCAGATTTCGTCGACCAGTTCGCCCAATACATCCTGAAAGCCGACATGATCCGCCAGATACCGGAAAAGCACATCAGTGGCGATCTGCTGCGTGCCCGCGGCGCGGGCCGCTTCGTCTGTGGCCCCAAAGAAGCGACGCATATTGAGCGCGAGCACCTGTGTCAGGAAACGCCGCGCGGCGGCAGCGTGGATATTGGGGTGTTCGGCCTCGCCCTTGGCAACGGCGAGCAGCCGCAAAAGGCTGACCGCCTCGGCCGAGACCGATGCCGGCGCGCCATGTTCGAGCGTTCCCGAAACGAGGCCCGGAAGCAGGTTGGCGGGCGCATCCCAGTCGGAGCCGGCAAAGAGCCCCGCCGAATCCATGCGCGGCGCGAGAAGGTGAAGCTTCTCTATTCCGCCCGGCGCGCGCAGAAGCCGCCCCGCCAAGTCCAGAACCTGCGCCTGAAAGCGCGGCTTGGCAAAGGGACGGGCCTGCCGCAGATGCTCCAGCGGGCCTTCAAGCGTGGCCGCAAGGCGGTCCGCTTCGGCGACCTGATCGGTATCCGCCATCAGTGCCGCGCTCCGATATGATCAAACATAGAAATCAAGCTCTTCCTGTGCTTTCAGCAGATCGCGCAGCCGATGCGGATCCTCGCCGAAAAAGTAGACCAAGCCCCAATGCGTACCGAAAGCCGTGCGCTTTGTCACCTTCTGCTGCATCGGCTGGGCCAGTTCATGAAACTCGAAATAGGGATCCTTGGCGGTTTCCTCGGGGACGTCCATCCGCTCGACCACACGCCGGCGGGGATAGGCCCCGAAACACCCCGCATGACCCGTCGCATCCTTGACTGGCGTCGGAAAGAACGCCTCCAGCTCCTCTTGCGTGGTCTTGGGATCGAAGGCCAGCACGATACCTTGATAGCCGTTGAATCCGTAGGCCCGCTCAATCAGCTCAAGTGCGTTGAAGCCCGGCGGGCGATAGGCGACCTCGCCGAAATACATCGTGCCGTCATTGGTGACGAAATATTCCGGATGGATGAACCCGAAGTCGATATCGAACGCCTTGATCAGCTTGTTGATCTCCGCCTCGATCCTGGGCCGCCAGGATTCCAGTTCCGGCGTGGCGGGAACGAAGACCGAATAACCAAGCGTCACATATTCCGAGATGTTGAGAAACTGGATTTTGCCATTCTTGATCCACGCCTCCACCGCGAATTCCCAGCCATCCAGATGGCTTTCGAGCAGCGCCGGAAACTCGTCATCGGAAATCGAGTCTACATCCTCGACAGTGCGGATCGTGCGATGACCAAGGCAACCGGCCTTGTCGAACGCCTTGAAGTGGATCGGGTCATCGGGGTCGCCTTCCAGCTTGAGCAGGGTCTGGTTCACGCGCTTGAGAAAGCGCACCACGTCGGCGTGGTTGTCTGCCTCCTCGAAGATGCCAACACGAATGCCCGCCAACTGCGCCCGCCGTTTCATCAGCGACTTGTCGCGAAACAGCATCGACTGCCCCAGAAGGCGCGGATTGTCGAGCAAAACCGAATTGATCGCGCCCGCCCATTCGACGGTCTCCTCGAATAACGGGATCGCGACGTCACAGCCCTCATCCTTGAGCATGTGCGCGATCTCATGCGAGCGCTCGTTAAGCCGATCAAAATCCCAAGCGATGAACGGAATGTCATTGGCCTTGGCGTATTCCTCGGCCCAGGGCGGCGCGACAATCACATAGCGCCGGTCAAAACGATCAATGGCGTCGATCGCGTTCGGCGACCAGCCCAAAATCGCCACATAGCCCTTCTCTGGATTCTTCTCGGTCATAATTGGCCTTTCATATTGATTTGACTGCGCGGACGCGAACCGGGATTGCGGTGCCGGGACCGCGACCTGCAGAATGACAAAATGATTGTTCGCACTTTCTTCGAAACTACATAGTATATCTAACCATTACTTCAAATTTTGGTTCCTTACGAGTGTCGTTCAATCCTGATGGATTTGACTTTTTAATTCTAATATGTGGCACTAATTATTGAAAACCGGATGAAATGGGGAGAGCTGCGCGTCAAGAAAAGTAATTCATAAAAACTAATTAATAGGCCGCGACGCTAACTTGCATCAAGATTCGTGCCGGAATGAACCCCCGCCGCGATTGGGCGAAGTTCGAGGCTTTCATGCGATTCTGCTCTTTTCCTTGCGAAATGGAACTGACGGAAAGCACCGACTGCGAGCGGTCCGGTTTTCACTGGGCATAGCAGCAATTATTCTGGTGATCGCACGGAACGGCCACGCAAAGCAGCAATGCAAAAGGCGTCATGAACAGACATGCAGACAATCCCGAAGCGCGCGTCGGATCAGAAGAGGTTGGGACGTCCGGTCAGAACGATCCACCCATGGGAGCGCGTGAACCGACCGGGCGACCCCGCGAGGCAAGCGGGCAAGCCGCAGCGCAAATCACTGACAGTTCGCGAGAGGCCGCTGAAAGCGGTGATCAACCATATGCCGTATGGTCATCCGAACGCGCCTTCGTCCTTTCGACTGCGGCAGCCGGGGTCGGCCTTGGAAATCTCTGGCGTTTTCCCACGCTTGTCGGAGAAAATGGCGGCGGCGTCTTCCTTTTCGCCTATGCCATAGCCGTCGTTTTCGTGGCGATCCCGTTTGCAACCCTGGAGCTGGCAGTAGGCCGCTCCGCCCACGGCTCGGTTATCAGCAGCTTCAAACGCATGGGGCCTGGCTTCTTTCTATTTGGCTGGCTGACCGTGCTGCTAACCCTTTTGATCGACAGCTACTACTTCGTGATCTCGGGCTGGACGCTCGGTTTCGCCGTTGGCGCAACATTCGGGCCGCCACCCGATTTCGACAGCTTCATCAGCGACTACAACTCGCTTTGGTATCTGCTCGCACTGGGCGTGATGGTCGCCACCATTCTTGCCTTCGGCCTGTCCGGTATCGAGCGGATCGCCCATCTGCTCATGCCTGTGCTGCTGGTTTTGATACTGGGCTTGGCCCTCATCGCGCTCGCTACAGGCGATTCGGGGAAAGCCCTGACTTTCCTATTTGCGCCCGAAACGGCGCGCCTGAACGATCCGGGCCTTTGGCGCGCGGCCTTCGGGCAGGCCTTCTTTTCCATGACGATCGGGCAAGGTTATCTTATCACCTATGGCAGCTACCTGCCTGCACGCATCAACGTTGCAAGGTCCGTCGTCGCCATTGCGGCCCTGAATTCAGGCGTGGCCATCCTGGCGGGCCTTGCGATCTTTCCACTTGTCTTCGCCGCCGGGTCGGATCCCGCGGCGGGACCGCAGCTTGCTTTCGTGACATTGCCCGAGGCGTTCGAGTCGATCGGCATCGGGTCGCAGCTCGATGCGGTTTTCTTCTGGCTGCTTTTCCTTGCCGCGCTCTCGTCCTGTATCGGTGGCGCCAAGGTGGTCACCGCAGCGCTGCGCGAGCAGTGGTCGGGAATGAAAAGCGCGACGGCAACGCTGCTTGGCATCGGGCTGATCGTGACGGTCGGCATACCTTCGGCCCTGTCTTATGCCGAACCCGGCTGGACCTTGGGGGGCAATCCGGTTCTGGATGTGTTCAATCGCGTTCTTGGCTCCAATGGGACCATCATCCTCGCACTTGGAACGGCACTGATCCTGGGCTGGCGCTTTTCCGGCCCGCACCTGGCACGACAGTTCGGCCTGCGCGGGCCAGCCGCTGCGGTGTTGAACGTACTTGTGCGGGGGGCGCCCATTGCGCTGATGGTTATTTTGGGTGCGGAAGCGGTCACGCGGTGAGACCTCATTTCAAGCTGTGCGTATCGGGTCCTGACGTCATGGCCTACGCACAAAGAACGCGGCGCCCATGATGCCGGATGGTCAGTGCGGCGAAGGCGGCATTGACCTGGGCTCAAATATGCGTGCCAACCCAATGACTGCAGCGTTTCACTCCCGCTGCACCTCTTCGAGCCCCGCCGCCAGCCCCGCACCAAGGGCCGCGATGACGGCAAAGGCCAGCAGCACCGGCGCCTGGCCGAAGCGGTCAGCGGCCAGCCCGAACAACCCACCCGCCAACAGCGCAAGGCCGATCAGCGTATTGGACAGCGCCGTGTAGCGCGCGCGAAACGCCTCCTCTGCCATATCGGTCAGGTGCAGCTTGCGGCCCGCACGCACGCCTTCATAGGCGATTTGCGCGGCAAAGATCGCGGCCGCGGCTCCAAGCGTCCCGCCCAGCCCGTTCAACACAAGGCCAACGGCGCCCACCACAGCAAAGATCACCGCGCCAAGCGCCCCTGCCGCCATGAGCGTCTGGCGGCTGGAACGGTCCGACAGCCGGCCCCAGACATATGAGGCCATCACCGAGGCGGCCGTCGAGGCGATCACCAGCGGTCCGAGTTGATCAAGCGCGGTGCGCCCCGAGGCCGCCGACAACATGACGATGAACGGCGGGGCCAGTGCCGTCACGGCAAGCGCCGCGCGCGAGGCCACGAAAAGACGCAACTGCCTGTCGGTCACGATGGGCGCGATCAGATCGGCGAGCGCGCCGTCATCCGCCTCGTTCTCGTTGTCCCTGTCAGGCTCGCGCAGGGTCAGGAAGAGCAGCGCAGCCAGCAAGAAAGCCGCGCCCGCGACCGCGATGATCGCCGCCAGCGGCGCCACGGCCACCTCGAACAGCCCTGCGGCCATGAGGAGGCCGACCACCAAGACCGAGATCGACGCGACCGATGCAGCAAGCCCGGTAATCGCGCCGCGCCGCTGCTTGGCAATCGTTCGCGCCAGCGCGTCCTTGTAGCTGACCGACGCGGCCGAGCGCGCCACGGCCAGCACCGCAAGACAAGCCACGATGGCGCCCCCCGCCACGGCACCCGACAGCAGCAGCGCAGCCCCCGCCATGCCAAGCGCGGCCAATCCCTGCACCGCGCTGCCCAGAGCCCAGAAACGTTTGCGCTGCGTGCTGGCCTCAACCCGGCGGGTGAGCGCCAGTTGCGGCAAAAGAGCGCCCGCCTCGCGTACAGGCACCAAGAGCCCGACCATCGCTCCCGGCGCCGCGAGGGCCGTCAGCAACCATGACAGCACCAGCTTGGGGTCGATCAGCGCATCCGCTGTCTTGGTCAGGGTCAGCGAGGCGACATGCACGAGCCCGTTACGCGCCTCGCCGCGGCGGATGTCACCCTTGTCGGCCCCGGTTATGGTGCGGAAGGCTGATTTCGCCGGATCGTTCATCGGGGAGCGAACCTTGCGGCTGTCGTCCGAATGCAGCAGCGCATGGGATTCAGGCTGCTGGCCGGTTGGCCAAAGATGGTGCTCAAAATGGGGGTCATTGAATTGTTCATTCCTCCGGGCCTCAATGCGCGAGCACAAGCATCTGAAAGGCCATCATGGCCGAAAAGGCCAGCGTGACCGCGGTGGCAGCCGAGCCGCTTTTGACATTGTCCAGCGCGTCGGGGAAGAGTTCCGAGAACACCATCCAGATCATCGCGCCCGCCGCAAGACCAAGGCCCACCGGCAGGAACGGACGGAAGGTTTCCACGAAAAGATAGGAGGGCGCGGCCATGAGCGGCTGCGGCAGGCTGGTAAAGATTGCCCAAAGCCCCGCTTTCCAGATCGGCGAGCCACGCGGCACCAGAACGAGTGCAATCGCCAGCCCCTCGGGCACGTTGTGAAAGGCGATGGCCGTGGTGATATAGGCCCCCAGACCTTCGGACCCGGCGAAGGAAACCCCGACCCCCACGCCCTCGGCAAAGGAATGCGCGGTCATGATGCCAAGGATCAGCAGCGCTTTGGCCGCGCCCGCGCCCTGCAGGTCGGCCACCTCGACATCGCCCGCACCCGCAAGTAGCCGGTCCGCCACGACGATCGCGCCGAGCCCGGTGAGGACGCCCACCAAAGTCAGGATGACGTCGATCGACACGCCCTCGGCGATCAGGCTGTGACTTGCCGCCAGCATCAGGCCCGCCGCAGCCGCGTTCGACCAGCCCATGGTGCGCGCGCCGATCTTCTTGACGAAAAGGAAGGGCAGCGCGCCCACACCTGTCATGATCGCGGTCAGCAGCGCGGCGGCGATGACGATCCAGAGACTGGCATCCATGATAACCCCAAATGCGTTCAGGTTCAGGCAGAAAGACCGCGCGCAATCTGCACGCGGGCGGCCATGTCAGGCCGGTCAGTTCGCGGCGTCGTCTTCATCCGCCGCCCTCCATGACTCAGAGAAGGCGGTCCATGCGTTTGAGAAACCGGCCTTCAACTCGTCCCAGGCGCTGCTTGCCCCGGCCTGCAGCGCGCCATAGCGCTCACCCAACCGGTTGCGTGCATCCCTGAGATCCTTCACCTGCGCCTGCGCAGTTTCGCGCGCCGCATCGGACATATCGGCCCAGTTCTGTCGCAGTGCCTGCTCACGCCGCGCGATCTCGGCATCGAGGCGATTCAGCGCCTCGCGCGCCTCTGCCAATGCCTGATCCCGTTCCTGCGCGGAATAGGCCGCAATGGCATTCATGGCCTCGGAAATCTCGGCGCGCACCTCGTCAGTTGTGGTCAACGCGCTATGATCTTGCGCTGCAGCGGGCACGGCAAAGGCGGCCGTGACGGCCACGGCCCGAAGACTACGGAAAAATGTCATCTTGAATTACCTCACTTGAAACGTGACATCGCGCTGTCGAAGGCGCCCGAGATACTGTCCCAGGCCTTGTCAAAGCCTGCCTTCATGTCGTTCCAGGCGTCATCACTCGCCGCGCGCATCTCCTTGAGCTTCTCCTCGGCCTCGTCGCGCTGCTTGCGTGCCTCGTCGAGCTGCTTCTGGTACTCGATTTTAGAATCGGCGCCGGCCTCTTCGACTTGCGCCTTCATCTTGTCGATCTCTGCGTTCCACTGCTCAATTCGGGCTTTGGCTTTCTCGATATATGCTTGCTTGTCGGTCATTCGAAAATTCCTTTCGCGTCAAAAATTGAAAGACATTATCCCTATCGGATACCTGGATTGTGTGGGACAGAAACAAAGAATGCAATGATTTGAATGTAAGCAGCATCAAGCGGCTGACGCCACCAATCACCTTCAGGTCACCATTGAATTCGCCGCTGACTATTGGCGCCATGATATGTCCTTGAAGGCAGGGCATCCAATCAGCCTGCGCTCTTCCGGTTATGGGTCTGCGGCGCAGAAGCTACGTTTTGGCCCGCGGTTTCTATTGAGATAAAATGATGCATCACAACACTCACGAAAAACATAACACTATGATTTATATCCACTTTAAAGCTTGACACTACGTCCGCCGCAAGCATCCAGGAGCAAGCAGGACCGCAAGGCTGGCAGGTCAGTCTGAACGCTCCAGCATGTGGATTACCGTGTCGCCGTAGCGCCGAGAGTCAAGCAGGCGCAGACCGTTGGGTGGCGTGATATCGGCGCCTTCCTCCCAGACGACCAGCGCGCCCGGCGCGATCCAGCCACCGGCGAGGACCGCGCTCAGCGCCGCCTCGCCCAACCCTTTGCCATAGGGCGGATCCAGAAAGACCAGCGTGGCGGGGTCACCCGGTGGCGCGCCCGGCTTGCACGCGTCGCGGCGGAGAACGCGCATACGATCCTCGACGCGACAGATCTCGATATTCCTGTTGAGCAGGCGGAGCGCCGTGCGACCGTTCTCGACAAAGACCGCTGTTGCCGCCCCGCGCGACAACGCCTCAAGGCCCAATGCCCCGGTACCCGCGAACAGATCCAGCACCACCGCGCCTTCAAAAGGATTCCCGAAGGCCCCCGCCAGTCGGTTGAACAGGCTCTCGCGCACCCGGTCCGCCGTCGGGCGCAGATGCGCGCCCGCATCGCCCTTGCCGACACTGGCCAGCCTGCGGCCCCGGAATTCCCCGCCGATGATCCTCACGCCTTCAAAAGCGCCTTGAGGTCGCTTGCAGGGTCACCCACCACCGCAGGATCGGCGGTCTTGCCCGCGTCAATCAGGCGCTTGCCCACCATGTAGGCGCGTGGCTCGTTCATCGCGTCCACAGCCAGCAGATTGTCACCCTGGTAATACCAGAACGAGACATGCCCCTCACCATCACCGGGGCGGGTCACGATCCGGTCATAGCCGCTATTGAGCCCTGCGATTTGCAGCTTCACCTCATATTGATCCGACCAGAACCACGGCTGGGGAACATAGGCCTTGTTCGCCCCCATGATATTCTCGGCCACGCATTCGGCCATATCGATGGCATTGGGCACGCTTTCCAGCCTCAGGCGCTGCCCGCGCCACGGGAACGAGGCGCAATCGCCCGCTGCCCAGATATGGGGATCACTGGTGCGGCCCTGCCCATCGGTGCTGATGCCATTCTCGATTGTCAGCCCCGCCGCTTCCGCGAGGGCCGTATCGGGGGTGATCCCCACGCCCGCGATCACGAAATCGACCGCGATCTCGCTGCCATCGCTCAGCTGGGCGCCGCTCACATGCGTGTCGCCGGTCAGGCGCTCGACTCCCACGCCCTCGCGGATATCGACCCCGTGCCGGGCATGCAGTGCGCGAAAGTAATCAGACGTCTCCTTCGCCGCGACCCGTTGCAGGATGCGTTCGGCCATTTCCACCAGCGTCACCTTGAGGCCGCGATGCGCGGCCACCGCCGCCGCCTCGAGCCCGATATAGCCACCTCCGATCACCAAGAGGTGCCGCCCGGCCTGAAACTCGGGTGCCATGGCATCGACATCGTGCAGGTTGCGCACCACGTGAACGCCTTGCAAAGCGCCGCCAATACCCGCGGGCAAGCGGCGCGGCACCGATCCCGTTGTCAGCACCAGTTCGTCATAGGGCAAAGGCGAGCCACCGACGATCACCTGCCGTGCATCCGGCTCGATCGCGGTGACGTTTTGGTTCAGACGCAGGTCGATCCCCTGTTCGCCGTAATAGCTCTCAGGGCGCAGGAACAGGCGCTCCAGTTCCATTTCGCCCAAGAGATATTTCTTGGACAGAGGCGGGCGCTGGTAAGGTGGCACCGGTTCCGACCCGATCAACGTGATCCTGCCCTCAAAGCCGAGGCTGCGCAGCTTGGCCACACAGGACGAACCCGCCTGCCCGGCCCCGACGACGACAATACCGCTCATCTCAATGCTCCTGATTTTTCATGGTCACGCCGCGGCGCTGACCCTATATCTAATGCCACCGGAGACGCAATTGATAGACAGGGACCGACCATGACCATTTCCAAAGACGACAAACTGCCCGACGCGACGCTTCTGCAACTGGGTGCGAACGGCCCCGAAGAGGTATCCCTCGGAGAGCGCATCAAGGGCCGCAAGGTCGTCATCTTCGCCGTTCCGGGCGCCTATACGCCCACCTGCCACTCGGCCCATGTCCCCAGTTTCGTGCGCTCAAAGGACCAGTTCGCCGAAAAGGGCGTGGACGAGATTATCTGCGTTTCCGTAAACGACCCCTTCGTGTTGGCAGCCTGGGCCAGGGACACCGGCGCACAGGATGCGGGCATTACCATGCTCGGCGATCCCGAATCGCATTTCACAAAGGCAATTGGCATGGATTTCACCGCCCCTCCCGCCGGGCTGGTGGCGCGCTCCAAGCGTTATGCCATGCTCGTCGAGGATGGCACCGTCAAGGTGCTGCATCTCGAGGAGAGCCCGGGCACATGCGAGGTTTCGGGCGGCGAGGCGCTACTGGCCGCGATGTAACGACGGACGGCAATGAAAACAGGAAACGGCGGCCCGGATGGCCGCCGTTTTCCGTTCTGTACGACCGGTTTGCGCGCGGCTCAGTCCTGACCGGCCAGCACGTCCATCTTGCGCGCCAATTTCACGTCGAGGGCGCTCAAGCCACCCACGTCATGCGTGGTCAGGGTCACGTCGACGCCGTTATAGACATTCGACCATTCTGGGTGATGGTTCCATTTCTCGGCCCAGATCGCGGCGCGGGTCATGAAGCCGAACGCCTCCACGAAATCGGCGAATTTGTAGCTCTTCTGGATTGCATCGCGCGAATCGTCATGGCTCCAGCCCGCCTCCAGAAGGGGGGTGAGCGTGGTTTCGCGTCCGGTATCGCTGAGTTTCTCGGTCATTCGTGATCCTCCATCTGCGTTTTCCTGAACGGGCCGAAACTGGTCAGGATTTCAATGTCTTCCTCAACAGCGGCTCGCTCCGCCCCAAGATAATTCTCCACCGCCTCGCGAAAACCCGGATCGGCGATCCAGTGCAGCGAGTGGGTCGGCACGGGCAGGTAGCCGCGCGCCAGCTTGTGTTCGCCCTGCGCGCCGGCCTCGACCGTTCCAAGCCCGTGTGCGATCGCAAAATCCATGGCCTGATAATAGCATAACTCGAAATGCAGGCAGGGGTGATGCTCTGAACAACCCCAGTATCGCCCATATAACGTATCACGCCCGATAAGATTCATCGCGCCTGCGACCGGCACGCCGTCCCGCTCGGCCATCACCAGCAGGATGTCATTGCGCAGATCGGACTGCGCGATATCGAAGAATGCCCGCGTCAGATAAGGTGTGCCCCATTTGCGCGCGCCGGTATCCTGATAGAAGGCCCACATGGCATCCCAATGGCGCGCGTTGATCGCGTCACCCGTCAGCATCGTCAGATCGCCACCGAACTCCCCAGCGGTGCGGCGCTCCTTGCGGATCATCTTGCGCTTGCGGGAACTGAGCGAGGCCAGGAAAGCATCGAAATCACCATAGCCGCGATTGACCCAGTGATATTGCTGTGTGCGCCGCGCCATCAGCCCCATCGCGGCACCCGCCTCGACCTCGTTTTCGGTGCAGAAAGTGACGTGAAGCGATGAAAGCCCGTTATTGTCCGCCAATTGCACAGCGCCTTGCACCAATGCCGCCTGCCCCGCTTCTTCAAATCCGGGGCGGGTCAGACAGCGCCGCCCGGTTACAGGCGTGAACGGCACTGCAATCTGAAGCTTGGGGTAATAGCGCCCGCCCGCCCGTTCATAAGCATGCGCCCAGTTATGATCGAAGATATATTCGCCCTGACTGTGGGATTTGAGAAAAAGCGGAGCGCAGGCAATGGTTTGGCCATCCGATTGCGCCTGCATGTAATAGGGCGTCCATCCCGTTCCCGTGCCAACCGAGCCGCTATCTTCAAGCGCCTTCAGAAAACGATAGGTGGTAAACGGATCGGCAGGACGCCCCCCATCAGATGCCTCGGGACAGGCGCAAGCATCCCACGCCGCCGCGTCGATGCGCGACAGGGTCTCGTGAACGGTGATTTCGACTTCCTGCTCTGCCATGACTGTCCGCATCCCGGCCTCAGGACTCAATCTGTGCCCTCAGGGACCCGGTTCAAGGCCGGATTTCGGGTAAATAGCCCTCGAAGGTGATGTTGTCGGCAATCCTGCGTGCCTGGGCCTCCTGTGCGGCAGAGCGCACCGTCCAGCACAGAACCGCCGCGCCGCGCCCCTTGAGCGCAGAGATGCATGGCGCATCCAGAGCCTTGACCTGATGGCTTACGAAACAGGCGTCAACGGCGTCGTAATCAGGTATTTCGCGCAGGCGGTGGCGCACCTCACGTTTCAGCATCATCCAGTCGATGCGCCGGTAGGAACATGTAGTCAAGCCGCGTGGCACATCGGGTGCAAGATCACGCAGCAAAGCTACCGAATGCGGATTGAAGGACATCACGGCCAATGGCCCGTCATAGCCATCAAGCGCCGACGCCACCGCGCCTTCCAATTGCCCGTCGGTCTGGCCCATCTGCCCGTGCTGATCCTTTAGTTCGACCAGCAGCGGCACCTGCCCCGCCACGAGATCAAGCACCTCGTCAAAGCCCGGTACGCCCTCGGCGCCGCCCAGAAGCGCGATCTGCGCCAGTTCCTGCGCCGCACGTTGCCGAATCGCGCCTTTCTGACCGGTCAGGCGGCCAAGGTCATAGTCGTGAAAGACCATCGCCTGCCCGTCAGAGGAAAGCTGAAGGTCGATTTCGATCCCATAACCTGCTGCAATCGCGGCACGAATCGAGGCGCGCGAATTTTCGGGGCGACCGTCCTTCACATCATGCAGACCACGATGCGCGAGCGGAAGACGGCAGAAATCCGGGTGAAGCGCGGTCATCCGATCTGGAAGATCCCTTCGATCTCGACGGCGACGCCCAATGGAAGGGCGGCTGCGGATACAGCGGCGCGCGCGTGCTTGCCGGTTTCGCCCAGAGCCTCGCCAAGGAAATCCGAAGCGCCATTGATGACCTGGGGCTGCTCGGTGTAATCGGCGGTGGAATTGACGAAGCCGGTCAGTTTCACGACCCGTTTGAGCCGATCCAGATCGCCACCGCAGGCGGCCTTGACCTGTGCCAAAAGGGCGATGGCGCAGACTTTCGCGGCTTCGGCACCGGCGGGTGTTTCCATGTTGTCGCCCAGCTTGCCGGTGATCAGCGTGTCGCCATCCTTTGAAATCTGGCCCGAAACGTAAAGCATGTCACCCACCTGCACATATGGCACGTAGTTCGCAGCGGGTGCGGGCGCGTCAGGCAATGTTACGCCGAGATCGGCCAGTTTCTCTTCGAATTTTCCCATGATCCTCTCCTCGCGCTAAGGGTTGTCGCGCGGACGCTAGCCCCTGCCGGAACGGAAGGGAAACGAAAAAACCGCCACCGGTGAGGTAAACGGATGTCACCAATCTGCCACAGAAAAAAGGACTCTCTTCCTCTCATTCTGGGCAGTATGCTGTGATAGGTTATGTAGACACGAACGAGTTCATAAAGTCTGGTTAAACCATTGCCTGCTGCCCGTATCCCGAACCTGCATCGCATGACCCGCCTTGGCGTCGCTCTTGCGCTGAGTGTATTGGTTGCTGCCTGCGCCAAACCCGGCCCCGGCCACCCCCCGGGCGAGCCGTTTGACCCCTACGAGAACACCAACCGCAAGATTCACGAATTCAACCGATCCGTGGACCGGGCGGTGATTCGCCCTGCCGGGAAGGGCTACAGCAACTTCCTGCCTGACGACATCGAGACGCTGATCGGCCGCTTCGCCTTCAACCTGTCGCTGCCGGGCTCGATCGTGAACAACATCCTGCAAGGCAACGGAAAAGGCGCGACCGAGGACACGTATCGCTTTGTCGTCAACTCCACGATGGGGCTGGGCGGTTTCTTCGATCCGGCCAGCGAAATCGGCATGCCCGAGGCCACCAACGCCGATTTCGGCGAGACGCTTTATGTGTGGGGTGTACGCGAGGGGGCTTATGTGGAGCTGCCGCTTCTGGGGCCGTCGACCGAGCGGGCCACAGCGGGCAAGGTCGTGGATATCTTTACCAACCCACTGACCTACGTGCTTGAATCTCCGAATAATTATTACGGGACCATCGCGTCGGTCTCGTCGCGGCTGAGCGACCGGGGACGCTATTCCGAGACGATCGATTCGATTCTCTACCAGAGTGCTGACAGTTACTCGCAGGCGCAGTCACTTTATCTCCAGAATCGCAGGTTCGAACTAGGCAATGGCAGTGGCGCTGCCTATCTTGATCCCTATGACGATCCCTACAGCGACCAAGGCGAGGACCCTTATGATCAATAATCTATCGCGCCGTTATTTTATTGGGGTTTCAGCGGCTTTTACCGGGGTTTTCGCGACGTCCGGAAGGGTGCTTGCGTTGACGGATCAGAGCGCGAAGAACCTTGTCGACCGGGTTGTCGGTGACATCAACAAGGTGATCGCCTCGGGCCGGTCTGTCGGTGCGATGATCCAGGATTTCGAAAGGATTTTCGCGCGTTACGCGGATGTGAACATCATCGCGCGTTCGACCCTCGGCGCCGATTCCCGGCGGCTGAGCGCGGCGCAGATGCGCGCCTTCACAGATGCGTTCCGCGGCTACATCGCCCGAAAATATGGCAAGCGATTCAATGAGTTCGTCGGCGGCAAGATCGAAGTGAAGGGTGTGCGAGAGGTCAAGTCCTGGCACGAGGTCGAGTCGACAGTCTACCTGCGCGGCGAGTCACCTTTTCAGGTTCTGTTCCTAGTTTCGGACCGCTCGGGCAAGGACCTGTTCTTTGACATGGTGATCGAAGGGGTCAGCCTGCGGCTGAGCGAACGCACCGAGATCGGGGCCATGCTGGACCGGCGCAGAGGCGATATCGACGCGTTGATTCAGGACCTGCGCAGCGCCGGGTAAGCCGTACAAAACGTCCGTTTTGTACGCCGGTTTCGTACCGAAACCGGCCCTGCCCCGGAATATTTTGTACAAAACCCCGAAAACCACGGCATCCGGGCCATTCCCCGCCCTACTGACCGCCACCGAAAATGCCGCGAAGAATGTCCTCGATCGGGTTCGATTCGTTGCGCTGTCGGCGTTGTGGCTGGGCCGGTTGAGGGGCGGGTTCGGGCGGGGCGGGGCGCAGCATCGGCAAGGGTCGCGGATCGACACCTTCATGCACCCGCACCATGGTTTCGTGCCAGATCTCGGCGGGCAGGCCGCTGCCGGTGACGCCGGTGAGGGGGGTGTTGTCGTCATAGCCCATCCAGACCCCGGCGACGTAATCGGCGGTAAAACCGAGGAACCACGCATCACGCGCCGCCTGGGTCGTGCCGGTCTTGCCCGCCGCCTGACGGTCGGGCAGTTTCGCGCGCCCGCCGGTGCCGCCCTCGACCACCTGATGCATCATCCAGGTGAGCTGCTGCGCGGCCTCTTCGCGGATGACGCGCTCGCCGATGCCGCCGCCGGTGCCCATGAGGGGATCGTCATCCCCCAGCAGCTTCAGTTCCACCAGACCGTAGGGCGTCACCGATGAGCCGCCATTGAGGATGCCCGCATAGGCGCCGGTCATTTCGATCAAGGTGCTTTCGGATGCGCCGAGCGCCAGCGCCGGGCCGGCGGCCAGATCGCTTTCTATGCCGAAATCGCTGGCGACCCGGCGCACGAGATCGCGACCGACGCTTTCCGATATCTTGACCGCCGGAATATTCAGCGAATCCTTGAGCGCATGGGTAAGGGTCACACGGCCATAATGCTTGCGGGTATAATTTTCCGGGCACCAGCGGCCCGAGCCGGGCACATCGAGGCAGTAGGGTTCATCCACGACGGTCGAATTGGGATCATAGCCCAGTTCAAGCGCCGTGGCGTAGACGAAGGGCTTGAAGGCCGAGCCGGTCTGGCGCTTGGCCTGGGTGGCGCGGTTGAAGGCACCCGATACCTTGGTCTTGCGCCCGCCGACCATGGCACGCACCGCGCCATCGGCGGACATCACCACGATTGCCGCCTGCGCCTTGGAGCCTTCGCGCACCTTGTTGTCGAAGATGAAAGCCAGAGCCTCTTCGGCGGCCCTTTGAAGGCGCTGGTCCATCGTGGTCTTGATGATTACGTCTTCGGTGGTGTCGCGGGTAAAGAATTCCGGCCCAGAGGCCATGACCCAATCGGCGAAATAGCCGCCCGCCTGACGTTCCGCCGCCTCGCTGAGTTCAGCCGGGCGTGCCAGAGCGGTGGCGGCGTCTGAGGCCGATATATAGCCCTGATCGCGCATCAGCCGCACCACGACCGAAGCGCGGTTCTGCGAGCGTTCAAGATTGGCGGTGGGTGCCAGGGTGGATGGCGCGGTCAGGAGCCCCGCCAGCATCGCCCCTTCGGAGATCGACAATTGCGCGGCACCCTTGCCGAAATAGCGCTGCGAGGCGGCCTCGGCGCCATAAGCGCCGCCGCCCAGATAGGCGCGGTTGAGATAGACCGACAGGATTTCATCCTTGGTATATTTGGCCTCCATCGCCAGCGCATAGACCGCTTCCTTGACCTTGCGCCAAAGCGAGGTCCGCCGGCAGTCGGAGATATACGCCTTTTCGCTTTCCCATTGGCTCTTGTCATAGGCGACGCCAAGGCAAAGAAGCTTGGCCGTCTGCTGGGTGATGGTCGAGCCGCCATGCCCGGAAAGCGGGCCGCGCCCTTCGCGCAGGTTGATTCGGATGGCGCTGAGCACGCCGATCGGGTCGATACCGGGATGCCAGTAAAAGCGTTTGTCCTCGGTCGCGATCACGGCGTTTTTCAGGTTTTCGCTGACGGTCTCGGCGCTGACGATGCCGCCGAACTGATCGCCCCGCCAGGCGAAAACGTCGCCTTCGCGGTCCAGAAGCGTGACCGAGCCGCGCGCGCGGGCATCCTGAAGTTCGCCAAGCGCGGGCAATGTGGTGTAGGTATAGGCCACGGCAAGCCCGACGCAGATCGCGACCACCGCCAGCACGCGCCAGCCGATCCCCCAGACCAGCCGAAACACCCATCCAAACAGGCGCAAGAAGAGCGCGACAACGGGATTGCGGCGTCTGGATTTGCGACTTGAGGCTTTACGGGAACGCGCGGTCTTACGCCCACCATTGCCCTTTTTGCCCGCTTTTGTGGGCGCGCCATAGCGTTTATCCGCCACCAGACGGGATTTCCTGCGACCTGAATTGCTCATGACTGCCCTGCCCGGCACCTGTTTGTTTTGGGCATTCTATCCTGCGCCGCGGCAAAAGTAGACCCCTGCTGAGTCGCCGGGATGCTTTCGATTTTTGCACAAATTAAGGGCATTTCAGGTTTTGCGCACATTTTTTAATCAAACCGTCATCGGAATCGGGATCACCCTGCATCATCGACCTTCCGAAACGGCGATACAGCGCCTTTGCTGCAGGTGCAAACCGCACAGGGTGAAAGTAACCGAAAGGGACACCAGTGAAACTCATCATTGCGACAATCAAACCGTTCAAGCTTGAGGAGGTCCGCGAGGCGCTGACCGAAATCGGCGTGCGCGGAATGATGGTGACGGAAATCAAGGGCTTCGGCTCTCAGTCGGGGCACACGGAAATCTATCGCGGCGCTGAATACGCCGTGAACTTCGTGCCAAAGGTCAAACTGGAAATCGCCGTTTCGGCGGCGATGGCGGACCAGGTGGTCGAAGCGATCACCAACACCGCACGCACCGGCAAGATCGGTGACGGCAAGATTTTCGTTCTCGACATCCAACAGGCCATGCGCGTGCGCACCGGCGAAACCAACGAAGACGCGCTTTGAGACGCGTGGGGGAAAGGACTATGGACATGAATCGCATTACCAAGACCGGCCTGGCCGCAGCGGCACTGACCGCGCTGCCGTCGCTGGCACTTGCGCAGGACGCCCCGGCGCCGGGCTTTGACGAAATCGGCCCCTATATCATGACGACCCTGCTGTTCTGCATGGCGGGTTTCCTCGTCTTCTTCATGGCGGCGGGCTTCGCGATGCTCGAAGGGGGGCTCGTGCGCTCCAAGAACGTCACCATGCAGATGACCAAGAACATCGCGCTCTACTCGATCGCGGCCATCATGTATTGGCTCATGGGGTTCAACCTGATGTATCCGGGCGAATTCAACGGCTATGTCGGCAGCTTCTTTGTGCCGACTGCGCTGGACCCGGTGGGCGTGGCGGCGGCGGATGCGGCGCTGGATTATGCCTCGGTCGGGTCGGACTTCTTCTTCCAGCTGGTGTTCGTGGCGGCGACCGCGTCGATCGTGTCGGGTGCGCTGGCCGAGCGGATCAAGCTGTGGCCGTTCCTCGCCTTCGTGGTGCTGCTGACCGGCGTGCTTTACCCGATCTCGGGCTCCTGGCAGTGGGGCGGCGGCTGGCTGTCTGAAGCCGGCTTCTCGGACTTCGCGGGCTCGACCGTGGTGCACTCGGTCGGCGGCTGGGCCGCTCTGGCGGGCGCCATCGTGCTGGGGCCGCGCCTTGGCAAATACGACAAGGAGGGCAAGGTCCACCCGATGCCCGGTTCCAACCTGGCGCTGGCGACATTGGGCACGTTCATCCTGTGGCTGGGCTGGTTCGGCTTCAACGGCGGCTCGCAGCTGGCGATGGGTACGGTGGGTGACGTTTCGGACGTGTCGCGCATCTTTGCCAACACCAACATGGCCGCGGCGGCCGGTGCGGTGACCGCGCTGATCCTGACGCAGGTGATGTACAAGAAGCCCGACCTGACCATGGTGCTGAACGGCGCGCTGGCTGGTCTGGTCTCGATCACCGCCGAGCCGCTGGCCCCGACCCTGTTCGGCGCGCTGTGGATCGGTGCCGTCGGTGGCGTGATCGTGGTCTTCACGGTGCCGCTGCTGGACAAGCTGAAGATCGACGACGTGGTCGGCGCGATCCCGGTGCACCTGTTCGCAGGCATCTGGGGCACCATCGCGGTTGTCTTCTACAATGGCGACGCGAGCCTTGGCACGCAGCTTCTGGGTATCGCGGCTTACGGTGTGTTCACCTTTATCGGGAGCATCGTGGTGTGGTTCATCCTCAAGGCCATCTTCGGCATCCGTGTCGATGAAGAGACCGAGATCAACGGTCTGGACATGGGCGAATTGGGGATGGAAGCCTATCCCGAGTTCTCCAAGGGCTGAGCCCGCCTCGCTGGGATAACTCTTGCAAAACCGGCCCGGGCGTTCGCGCCCGGGCCTTTTTCATGGGCGGATCAGCTATTGACCTGCTGCGGCGCGCCGGTGGCGAGGTTGGTGCCGACATAGGGCTTTTTCGCCTGTTTCCACGCCGCAAAGCCGCCTTCCATATGGGCGATCCGGTCGATCCCGGCCTCGATGGCGGCGCGGGACACCTTTTCGGAACGCACGCCCGAGCCGCAATGGAAGATGATCTGCTTGTCCTTCTGCCCCGGCAGCTTGTGGGCGTTGAAGAACGGCATCGGCAAGAGCAGCGCGCCCTCGACATGTTCGAACATGTATTCCTGCGGGGTGCGCACGTCGATCAGCACGATTTCATCGCGCGCCCATGCCTCGGCCACGTCTTCGACGGTCCATGTCTGGAATTCGGCAGAGCCGATCTTTTCGGTTTTCATCGCGTTTCCTTTCAGTCCTTGAGTGGCGGTTCAGAACCGGTTGGCTGGGATCTTGAAATAGCTGTTCCCGTCATTCTCGGCATCGGGCAGGCGCCCGCCGCGCAGGTTGAACTGCAGGGCATAGAGAATCCGCGCAGGCAGGCCGAGCGTGGCGTCGCGGTCGTCGCGGGTCTTCATGAAGGCCTCGCGGCTGACGCCGCCGCCCACATGCGGGTTGTTGGCCCGGTGATCGGCGGCCGTGGCCTCCCATGCGGGGTCCTGGCGATCACCCACGGGGGGATAATCATGGCCGACGAAAAGGCGCGTGCTGTCGGGCAGCGCGAGAATCGCCTGAAGGCTGTCGTAAAGCTCGCTGGAGGAGCCGCCGGGGAAATCGGCGCGCGAGGTGCCGACATCGACATGCATGAAAGTGTCATGCACGAAGGCCGCATCATCGCCCACGACATAAGTGATCGAGCCAAGCGTATGACCCGAAGATAGCATCACCCGCACATCGAGATCGCCCAGCTTGAAGCTGTCGCCATCCTTGAACAGGCGGTCGAAATCGCGGTCGGGATCAAACACGCCGGGGGTGTTGTAGAGCCGCTCCCAAAGCTTGGCGATGTCGCGCACGCGCGTTCCGATCGCGGTGGGCGCGTTCAGCTGTTCCTTGAGCCATGCCGAGGCCATGAGGTGATCGGCATGGGGATGCGTGTCGAGTATCCACTCCACGCTCAGCCCCTCGTCGCGCACGAAATCAACGATCTCCTGCGCGCTTTTGGTCGTGATACGCGCCGAGGCCGGGTCGAAATCGAGCACCACGTCGATCAGGGCCGCCTTGCGGGTGGCCTCATCGACGACGACATACTGGATCGAGCCGGTGGCCGGGTCGTGAAACCCTGTCACGGTCGGTGAATTTGGACCCTGCGAGGCGCTGGTTCGGCTGAACATTGCATTTCCCTTCCGTCGTTGCGTTAGCATTCACATAATTGAATGCGATGTCATGCCAAGCCATGACAGTCAAATTCTTGCCACTGACAGCGCGCGCCGCCAACAGGGTTCTGGCAGAATCGCAGCCACACATGCTAGGTATTGCGGCATGAACACGCCCCGCCCCAATATAAGCCACTCTCCACCCGTCATTCGCCAGCTTGACGATGCCGCGATCAATCGCATCGCCGCTGGCGAAGTGGTGGAGCGCCCGGCCTCGGCCGTCAAGGAACTGGTCGAAAACGCGCTGGATGCGGGTTCGCGGCGCATCACGGTCGATTACGCGGATGGCGGCAAGACCCTGATCCGCGTCACCGACGACGGCTGCGGCATTGCGCCTGATGACCTGCCGCTGGCGCTGTCGCGCCATGCCACTTCGAAGATCGACGGCTCGGACCTGCTGAATATCCACAGTTTCGGCTTTCGCGGCGAGGCCCTGCCAAGCCTTGGTGCGGTGGGGCGACTGAGCATCGCGTCGCGCGTGGCGGGCGGGGATGCCGCCGAGATCTCGGTGAGCGGCGGACAGATGGGCAAGGTGAAGCCCGCGGCGCTGAATGGCGGCACGATCGTTTCGCTGCGTGATCTGTTTCACGCCACGCCCGCGCGGCTGAAATTCATGCGCACGGACCGGGCAGAGGCGCAGGCGATAAGCGACGTGCTCAAACGGCTGGCGATGGCGGAGCCCTATGTGGGTTTCACCCTGCGCGACATTTCGGGCGGCGGCGAGGGGCGCGTGACCTTCCGCGCCGATGCCGAGTCGGGCGATATGTTCGATGCGCTGCACGGGCGGCTGGCGCGCATTCTGGGCAGTGACTTCGCGGATAACGCGCTGAGGATCGACGCCACGCGCGAGGGGTTGCACATGACGGGTTATGCCGCGCTGCCGACCTATTCGCGCGGATCGGCGGTGGCGCAATACCTGTTCGTCAATGGCCGCCCGGTGCGTGACCGGATGATGATCGGCGCGCTGCGAGCGGCCTATATGGATGTGCTGAGCCGTGATCGCCACCCGGCGGCGGCGCTGTTCATCAATTGCGATCCGGTGCTGGTGGATGTGAACGTGCATCCGGCGAAATCCGAAGTGCGGTTCCGCGATCCGGGGCTGGCGCGGGGGTTGATCGTGTCGGGGCTGCGCCACGCGCTGGCCGAGGCCGGGCACCGGGCCTCATCGACCGTGGGGCACGCGACGCTGGGCGCGATGCGCCCCGAACAGGATGGCCCCGGCGGCGACGCGGCGCGGGTTTACCAGATGGATCGCCCATCGGGCGCGGCGCGGGCGATGGCCTATCGCGCGCAGGCCCCCGGTTTCGCCGAGATGGAGCAGGATTACAGCGCGCGAGTCGAACCGGTTGTCGAAGACGCCCCCCGAACAGACGAGACCCCGCCACAGGATTTTCCATTGGGCGCAGCGCGCGCGCATCTGCACGAGAATTACATCCTGGCACAGACCGGCGATGGCATGGTCATCGTGGATGCCCATGCCGCGCATGAGCGCTTGGTTTATGAAAAGCTGAAACGCCAGATGGCCGAGACCGGCGTCGCGGCGCAGGCGCTGTTGATCCCCGAGATCGTCGAGATGGCCGAGGGCGATGCCGCGCGGCTGCTGGAACTGGCGGATGATCTGGCACGGCTGGGCCTGGTGATCGAGCCCTTCGGCGGTGGAGCGATTGCGGTACGCGAGACCCCCGCGATCCTGGGCCAATGCGATGCACGGGCGATGGTTCTGGACATTCTGGACGAATTGGCCGACCAGGGCGACAGCATGACCATACGTGGGCGTATAGAAGCGATCCTGAGCCGGGTTGCCTGTCATGGCTCGGTGCGCACGGGGCGGCGGCTTCAGGCCGATGAGATGAATACGCTGCTGCGCGAGATGGAAGCCACGCCGCATTCGGGCCAGTGCAATCACGGGCGGCCCACCTATGTAGAACTCAAGCTGGCCGATATCGAGCGGCTGTTCGGACGCACATGATCCAGATCGGCGACCATATCTATTCCCTCGGCGATCCGGTGGTGATCGCCGCGCTGGCGGGGGCGGGGTTCCTGCTGCTGGTGCTGGTTCTGTTGGTGATGACGGTGCGGGCCTCGGCGCGCTCGGCGCGCCTGACGGCGCCGCTCGCGCAACAGGTCACCCAGCTGGGCCAGAGCGTGCAGACCCTGAGCGACGGGCAGCATCAATTGGCGGGGGGGCTGAACCACGTCTCGGAGGCGCAGGCGGCGGCACAGTCGAACATGCTGCAATTGATGGAAAAACGGCTGGCGCAGGTATCGGGGCAGATGAATGAGAACCTGCAAGGCTCGGCCCGGCGCACGGCGCAGTCGCTGGGCGATCTGCAACAGCGGCTGGCGGCGATCGACAAGGCGCAGGAGAATATCACCAAGCTGTCGGGCGATGTATTGTCCTTGCAGGACATTCTGAGCAACAAGCAGACGCGCGGGGCGTTTGGGGAAATCCAGCTCAATGATATCGTGTCCAAGGCGCTGCCCTCGGACAGCTATACGATGCAGGCGACGCTATCGAACGGGCGGCGCGCCGATTGCCTGATTCACCTGCCCAACCCGCCGGGGCCGATCGCGATCGACAGCAAGTTCCCGCTGGAGGCCTATGAGGCGCTGCGCCGCGCGGCCACCGACTGGGAAGTGAACGAGGCGGCGAAGTTCCTGCGGGTTTCGGTGCGCAAGCATATCAAGGACATTTCCGAGAAATACATCCTGGATGGCGAAACGGCCGATGGCGCGCTGATGTTCCTGCCCTCGGAAGCGGTCTATGCCGAGTTGCACGCCAATTTCCCCGAACTGGTGCGCGATGGATTCGCGGCACGGGTCTGGATCGTGTCGCCGACCACCTGCATGGCCACGCTCAACACGATGCGCGCGATCCTCAAGGATGCGAGGATGCGCGAGCAGGCTGGCGCGATCCGGCGCGAATTGGGGCTGCTGTTTTCGGATGTGGAGCGGCTGGGCACGCGGGTCGAGAACCTGGACCGGCATTTCAACCAGGCGGCCAAGGATATCAGCGACATCAAGATTTCCGCCGACAAGGCCGGGCGGCGCGCGCGGCGGCTGGATAATTTCGACTTCGAGGAACTGGCGCCCGAGAGCGAGGCAACCATCGTCAAGCTGGGTAAGGACGGATAGAGCGCGCCATGATCTGGCTTTTTTCGAAGGTAAGGCCGGGGGGCCAGCCCCCCGGACCCCCCGAGGTATTTGAAGCCAGATGAAGGGGTCGGCGGATTACATGGTTTCGAGGCAGTGGCGGCGGAACGCGCGTTTGAGCATGTCGAGCTCTTCGCGCAGGAGTATGACCTCGGCGCGGATGTCGTAACTGAGCGCGTCGCCCGAAAGCAGCGCGAAACTGTTGAGCGTATCGCCGGTCTTGCGGTCGCGGATCAGGAAGGTCTGCACGCCGTCGGCGATGAGTTCGGCCGGGATCGGCACTCGCAGCAGCCACATGTCCTGATCGGGATGTTCGGTCACTTCGACACCGGAGAGTTCTTTCTGAAGGTGGGTCACCTCGATCTCAGGCTGGTAATTGCCTTCGCCTTCGCGGGTCAGCACGCCTTCCCATACGCCCTCGTATAGTCGTGTCTTGGTCAATATCAGTGTGGTCATGCGGGGCTCCGTCACAGCTCGGCGCGGGGATGGCGGCAAAGGGTCAGGTCGCGCAGCGTGACCTGGCTCATTTGGGGATTGTCGAAGATCAGGTCGATCCAGGCGCGCTCGACCCGTTTCTCGTTGATGTTGGAATAGGCGAGGTCGAATTCGACCGAGATGTCTTCTTCGTGGAGGGGCAGTTCGCGCACCAGCTGCTCGGTATTGGGGCCGTGCATGATGTTGAGGCGCGCGAAGATTTCGAGCGGCTTTTCCAGTTCGAGGATCGTGTCGACACGGATCAGGTGGCGCCGTTGCAGGCCTTGCACCGCGGCGTCGGGCAAAGCCAGCACCAGCGAGAGGAAGGAGCCGTCGAAATTGAACACGTCCATCGAGAGGCCGAAGGGCGCAAGGTCAGCCTCGCGCAGATTGCGGATCTGGCGCAGGGTCAGTTCCGATTGCTGGCAGTCATGAAACAGGGTGACTTCGTCGCCGAGCTGCGACTTGCTTTGCACCGTGGAACGGCCCGGCACCGGGAGGGATTCGCTCCAGAGTGAGGGGCGCCAGGCCCAGTCGGTGCCATGCGGTTTGGGAAAGGCATTTGAGCCGATCATCGGCAGGGCCAGGCGGTTGTCGGCTGTCGAGATCACCTCGTTGAGGGAATGGCGCAGGTTGCGGGCGCGGGCGCGCTGAACACGCAGCAGCGAAAGATGCGTGCGCGATGCGGCGCGCGCGGCCTTGCGCCAGTAGCGCAGGGCGCGCCGATAAAGGAACCAGTCCAGAAAGGAACTGCGCAATTCAATCATGTGGGATCTGTTTTACCTCAAACCGTGCCGATACTGACCTGTCCGTGCTTGTCATAGCATTAACCCGGAAACAGAAACAATCCATAGGCTTGCCCGGTGTCGTCCCGCGATACGGTATCGCCCGCGCGATCCGGGCTGGCGGCGTCGAGCGCGTCGGCCAGCGCCGTGATGAGGTCGCGCCCCTCGGTGCCCGAAAGCGGGCTGCCGGCAGGTGCATAGACCGCCAACCCCAGGAGATGGCCGTTGATCACCATGCTGGCGCGCCAGTGACGCGGATCGCCCCCGGGCAGGATCCTGTCGCCGCCGCTGTCGAAATGCACGAAGGAGGCGCGCGGCCCGTCGGCCTGATGCAGCGGCTGGGCGGGGGCCATCGAGGCAGCGATCTCGGCGGCGAGGGGGCGCGAAGGCGATGCGCCGCCACGGCGCGGCAGGACCGACACCGAGATCAGCGCCGGAAGCACCGCGATACCGGTCTTGCCGGTGAGGCTTTCGCAACTGGCCATGGGCACCACCGTGCCCGAGATCCGGCGGCGCAGATGGGTCGTGTCCACGCAATAGCCGCGCGGCGCCGCGACCACCACTTCGCCGTCATAGAGCGACACCTGCTTAAGCGGGGCGGTGTCATCGGGGGCCCTGGCGCCAATGCCGATACAGCCGGCAAGCTGCACACACAAAGACAGGAGCGCGGCCCGGCGAAGCACATGCCGGGCCCCTGCCCCGTCAGAGGTCCATATAGACATGGCGCTCGGCCTTGCCACCGGGATGGGTGACCGCGCCCTTGTATGTCTCGCCGACGAGCTGCGCGAATTTCCAGATCGCGCCCGTGGCATAGATCGTCTCGCGCGGGCCTTTCCAGTCGGCCTTGCGTTTTCCGAGCTCTTCGTCGGACAGATCAACCGAAAGCGTTCCGTTCACCGCGTCGATGGTGATGACATCACCGGTTTCGATCAGCGCGATAGGGCCACCATGCGCGGCCTCGGGGCCGACATGGCCCACGCAGAAGCCGCGCGTCGCGCCGGAAAAGCGCCCATCTGTGATCAGGGCGACCTTCTTGCCCATGCCCTGGCCCGAGAGCGCGGCGGTGGTGGCGAGCATTTCACGCATGCCCGGACCGCCTGCGGGGCCTTCGTTGCGGATGACGATGACCTCGCCTTCGTTGTATTCACGCGCCTTGACGGCGGTGAAGGCGTCTTCCTCGCATTCGAACACGCGGGCGGGGCCGGTGAAACGCTGATGTTCCTCGGAGATGCCCGCCACCTTTACGATGGCGCCCGCGGGGGCGAGATTGCCCTTGAGCCCGACCACGCCGCCGGTCTTGGTGATCGGCGTTTCGATGGGGAAGATCACCTTGCCGTCGGCCTCGCGTTCGATCAGGTCCAGTTCCTCGCCGATGGAGCGGCCGGTGGCGGTCATGCAATCCTCGTGGATCAGACCGGCCTTGCGCAATTCCTTCATCACGACGGGGATGCCGCCCGAGTCGTAAAGATCCTTGGCGACATAGGTGCCGCCCGGTTTCAGGTCGACGAAATAGGGCGTGTCGCGGAAGATTTCGCAGACATCCTCGAGATAGAATTCGATCCCCGCCTCATGGGCGATGGCCGGCAGGTGCAGACCGGCATTGGTGGAGCCGCCGGTGCAGGCCACGACGCGCGCGGCGTTTTCGAGGCTCTGGCGGGTCACCACATCGCGGGCGCGAATGTTCTTTTCGAGAAGGTCCATGACCGCGCGGCCCGACGCCTCGGCATATTGGTCGCGCGATTCATAGGGTGCGGGCATGCCCGAGCTGTTCATCAGGGCAAGGCCGATCGCCTCGGAGACGCAGGCCATGGTGTTGGCGGTGAACTGACCGCCGCAGGCCCCCGCCGAAGGGCAAGCCACCCGTTCGAGCGCATCGAGCGCCTTGTCGGACATCTGCTTGTTCTGGTGCCAGCCGACCGCTTCGAACATGTCCTGAACGGTCAGGTCACGGGTGCGGAACGCCTCGGGGATCTCTTCGATCTGGGGCGCCTTGCCCGGCAGGATCGAGCCGCCATAGATGAACACGGAGGGCACGTTGAGCCGCACCATCGCCATCATCATGCCCGGCAGGGACTTGTCGCATCCCGCCAGCCCGACGATGGCGTCATAGCAATGGCCGCGCATGGTGAGTTCGACCGTGTCGGCGATCGCCTCGCGCGAGGCGAGCGAAGAGCGCATCCCCTCGTGGCCCATGGCGATGCCGTCGGTCACGGTGATGGTGGTGAATTCGCGCGGCGTGCCGTGGGCTTCCTTGACGCCGCCCTTGACGGCCTGGGCCTGGCGGTTGAGCGAGATGTTGCAGGGTGCCGCCTCGTTCCAGCAGGTCGCCACGCCGACCAGCGGCTGGTGGATTTCCTGCTCGGTCATCCCCATCGCGTAGTAATAAGAGCGATGCGGTGCGCGCGCCGGACCTTCGGTCACATAGCGGCTGGGCAGCTTGGATTTGTCGAACTTGGTCATGTGGGCCTCCCCGTGATCGTCAGGATCGGGTTTAAGTGACCGGACCGCGAGGGACAAGAGCCAGTTGGACGCGGGCGCGAGCATGACCGGTCAGAGCGCCCGCCGCGCGATGGCGGTTTCACGCCCCGGCACGATGCACTAGCGTAACACCATGAGTTACGCGCCACATGAAGGGCTTGTCGCCCCGGCACGCGCCTCGGCGCATCCCGCGCGGCTGCTGGCAGGCAGCGCGCTGACGATGATGCTGTTCATTGGCTTCAGCTTTGCCTATTCGCACCTGCACCGGGCGCTGGTGGCGCCCGAGACCTGGGAGGCGATCGCGGATGGGTCGGCGGATGGGTCGACTGCGGCGGGGGTCCTGATCAACCTTTACCTTTTCGTGCTGCTGATCGCCGCCTTGGGCATCGCCATGGCGATGGTGCATGGGCGGCGCATCGCGGGGCTGATCGGGCCGCCGGCGCTGGCGCTGGCGCAGTTCCGCAAGGTGGCGGTGGCGTTGATCCTGCTACTCGCCGCGCTGGCCTTTGTGCCCACCGGAGAAGGCCCCGCCCCCGCGCCCAACATGGCGCCGGGGCGGTGGCTGATGCTGTTGCCGCTGGGGCTGGCCGGGCTGGTGATCCAGACCGGCGCCGAGGAACTGGTGTTTCGCGGCTATCTGCAAAGCCAGCTGGCGGCGCGGTTCAGGCATCCGGCAATCTGGCTGGGCCTGCCGGCGGCGGCGTTCGGGCTGTTGCATCTTGATCCGGTGATGCATGGCGCGGATAGCTGGCTGGTCGTGATCTGGGCCTTTGGATTCGGGCTGGCTGCGGGCGATCTGACGGCGCGCAGCGGCACGCTTGGCCCGGCGATCGCGCTGCATCTTATCAACAACATGGGCGCGGTTCTGATCGCCGCGCCAGAAGGCATGTTCGACGGTCTGGCGCTTTATGTCTATCCGCTGGCGCCGGGTGACGGAATGGGGCTGGCAACCTGGCTGCCGGTCGATCTGATGATGCTGGCCTGCAGTTGGCTGGCGGCGCGGCTGGCCTTGCGCCGCTGATTGCATTTCGTGGCGCGGCCCATTATCTGGGAGGCGCTAGGTAACAAGGGGTCACGGGGCATGAACTGGATCACCAACTATGTGCGTCCGCGCATCAATTCGATCTTCTCGCGCCGCGAGATGCCCGAGAACCTCTGGTCCAAATGCGATGAATGCGGCACCATGCTGTTTCACCGTGAGTTGAGCGACAACCAGTATGTCTGCACCTCCTGCGGGCATCACATGCCGATCACCCCGCGCAACCGGTTCAACGCGCTGTTCGATGGCGGCGTGTTCACCGAGATTGACGTGCCCACGCCCGTCGCCGACCCGCTGCAGTTCCGCGATCAGAAGCGGTATCCCGACCGGATGAAGGCCGCGCAGCGCGCCACCGGCGAGAAAGAGGCGATGCTGGTCGTTTCGGGCGAGATCGGCCGCACGCCCATCGTGGCGGCGGCGCAGGATTTCAGCTTCATGGGCGGCTCGATGGGGATGTATGTGGGCAATGCCATCATCGCCGCCGCGCAGGCGGCCGTGAAACGCAAATGCCCCTTGATCCTGTTTTCGGCTGCCGGGGGCGCAAGGATGCAGGAGGGTATCCTGAGCCTGATGCAGATGCCACGCACCACCGTCGCGGTGCAGATGCTCAAGGAAGCGGGCCTGCCCTATATCGTCGTGTTGACCCATCCCACGACCGGGGGCGTCACGGCCTCGTATGCGATGCTGGGGGATGTGCATATCGCTGAACCCAACGCGCTGATCTGCTTTGCCGGGCCGCGGGTGATCGAACAGACCATCCGCGAAAAGCTGCCCGAGGGGTTCCAGCGCGCCGAATACCTGCTGGATCACGGCATGCTGGACCGGGTCACGCCGCGCACCAGGATGCGCGACGAGTTGATCACCATCACAAGGATGCTTCTGGGCCTGCCGCCGCAGGTGAAAGGCGATCTGCCCGCCCCCGAACCCGAGGCCGCGCCGGAAGAGACACCCGAAACCGAGGCCGGGACCAAGGACGCGAAGGCGCAAGCCGAAGCGGCGAAGACCGCGCCCGACAGCGGCACATCGCCCAAGACATGAGCGGCGCGACATCGGACATCATCCTGGAGCGGATGATGTCGCTTCATCCCAAGATCATCGACCTGACGCTCGATCGCGTCTGGCGCCTGCTGGAGGCGCTTGGCAATCCGCATCACGACCTGCCGCCGGTGATCCATGTGGCGGGCACCAATGGCAAGGGATCGACCCTTGCCATGATCCGCGCGGGTCTGGAGGGCGCGGGGCTGACCTGCCACGCCTATACATCGCCGCATCTGGCGCGGTTTCACGAGCGCATCCGGCTGGCGGGCGAGCTGATCTCGGAACCGGACCTGACGGCGGTGCTGGATGAGTGCCACGCGGCCAATGGCGACGCGCCGATCACCTATTTCGAGATCACCACCTGCGCCGCGCTGCTGGCGATGTCGCGGGTAAAGGCGGATTACACGCTGCTGGAGGTCGGGCTTGGCGGACGTCTGGATGCGACAAACGTGATCGACGCCCCGGCGCTGACGATCATCACGCCGGTCTCGATGGACCATGAGCAATATCTGGGCAATACGCTGGCGCGGATCGCCGGTGAAAAGGCCGGGATCATCAAACGCGGCGTGCCCTGCATCGTCGGCCCGCAAGCCGAGGCCGCGCTGGAGGTGATCGAGGCGCGCGCCGCCGCACTTGGCGCCCCGCTGAGCGCGCAGGGCCAGCATTGGCATGTCTTCGACGAGCGCGGGCGCTTGGTCTTTCAGGACGAGCGTGGCTTGCTGGACCTGACGTTGCCCAACCTGCCCGGCGCGCATCAGATCGACAATGCCGGATCGGCGCTGGCGGCGCTGCGCACGCTGGATGCAGGCGCGGCGGCTTACGATGCGGCAGTGACGCGCGCCGAATGGCCCGCGCGCATGCAGCGATTGGATAGCGGCGCATTGGCCACAATCATTCCGGAGGCCGAGCTGTGGCTGGATGGCGGGCATAACGCCGCCGCCGGTCAGGCGCTGGCGCATCATCTGGCGACCCTGCCCAAGCGCCCCACGCATCTGATTTGCGGAATGCTCAACACCAAGGATATCGCCGGTTACCTGGGGCCGTTGGCGGCGCAGGCCGAGAGCCTGACCGCCCTGTCCATCCCCGGCGAGGCCAATACGCTGCCCGCCAGCGAGACCGCCGAGGCGGCGCGCGCCGTGGGGCTGGAGGCCGGGACGGCGGCGGACCTGCGCGCCGCAGTGCGGATGATCGGCGAAAGAGACCCGCAGGCGCGCATCCTGATTTGCGGCTCGCTATACCTTGCGGGGCATGTGCTGCGCGAAAATGCCTGACCGGGCGGCGCGCGGGCACGAAAATCGCCAGAAACGAATCAAGGCCGCTTGACCGATTCGCTCCGATTCGCCAGTATCCCCTTGAATGACCCGTTCGCGTCGACGACCCGCCCCCGAAGGGGGCGCCCGGGTGCCGGAGTGCAAGCAGCGGGAGTGCCGGATTTCAAGGTTACGATGGCAGGAATGATCGAGGGGCCGGTACAACGGCCCCCTTTCATTCGTGGTGCAGTTGCAATGGCAGCCATGAGTCCAATCCGGGCATGGACCTGTGCCGATGCTTGCAGATGCACCCCCTTGTTATCCGGCCACCGCAGACAGGAAAATTGAACCGTGCCCGTGCATGTCACACACGCGACATCGTGTCCCGGTGACCTCTTTTTGACAGCGGGTCATTGCTGATGCCTCCGGAGCCTGAGCATTCTGCACCTGACCGGTTACCCAAGTTATTTTAATCAAAAGGATTTGGGGGACTGTCTTTGATTAAAGCAGAAAGCGTCATCAGGTTCACGAAAAGGAAACTCGAAAGCAGGAAACGCACATGAACACGAAATCATTCAAGACTTGGGCCCTTCTGGGGGCCGCGGGTGGTGCTGGCTTCGGCCTCGTTGCCGTTCCTCTGTTCTACATACTGATCAATTTGTCTTCCGACGGTGTCGCATTCGGCCAAACCGTTCGCTTTGCCGTCGCCAACGGGTTCACTTGGGGCGTTCTGGGCCTGTTTGCCGGCATCTTCTTTTGGGTGGTCACGACAATGCAGAAACCGCCCGAGGAGAATTGACTGGAGACCGCTTCGTCCGCCCAACCGCCGTCGGGTCACAGACTGCAGACACGAAAAAGCCCGGACGATTGTCCGGGCTTTCGCATGAGAGACGGTTGTTCGTGCCGTCAGTGCATCTTGGAGTCGACCTCGGCGATGGCCGCGTCGATCAGCTTGTTGCCGTCGGTGGCGGTCATCTTTTTGGCGACGACGTCCTTGGCTGCGCCGATGGCGACGCGGATGGCTTCGTCGCGCACCTCGCGCACGGCGCTGGCCTCGGCCGAAGCGATCTGGTCCTCGGCGGCCTTGAGGCGGCGCGCGATCGAGGCCTTGAGGTCCTCTTGCGCCTGCTCACCGGCTCAGGTCGCTTCCTGCTTGGCGTGAAGGATGATGCGGTCGGCCTGCTCCTGCACTTCCTTTTGCTTGCGCTCATAGCTTGCCAGAAGCGCCTGCGCCTCTTCGCGCAGGGCGCGGGCCTCGTCGAGCTCGCTTTTGATGCCATCGGCACGCTTGTCGAGCTGCGCACCGATCAGGCTGGGTACCTTGAAGTAGAACAGCACCCCGATGAACAGCAGGAAGCCCAGCAGCACCACGAAATCGGTGTTGCCCAGCGAAAAGAACGGCCCGGAGGCTGCCAGCGCGGGGCTGGCGGCAAAAAGGGCGGTCAGCGTTGCAAGATATCTCATGGCGCTCATCCCTTCATCCGTGCGTTCACCGCTGCGGTGATGGTCCGCGCATCGGCCTTGGTGCCCATCGCGGCGACCAGTTCGCCGGCGGTATCCTTGGCCACGCCCTTGACGGCCTCCATCGCGCTTGCGCGGGTCTCGGCGATCTTTTTCTCGCTTTCGGCCAGCTTGGCGGCGATCTCGGCATCGGCCTTGGCGGTGGCATCGTCAAGATCGGCCTGGATATCGGCCTTGGCCTCGGCGATGATCTTTTGCGCCTCGCTGCGGGCTTCGGCGAGGGCCTTGTTGTAGGCGTCCTCGGCCTCGAGCGCGCGCGCCTTGAGATCCTCGGCTGCGGCAAGGTCGTTGGTGATGGAGCCCTGACGCTCGGCCAGAACCGATGCGATGCGCGGCAGTGCGACGCGCGACAGGAAGAAGAAGATCACGGCCAGCGTGACCATGAGCCAGAAAATCTGGTTGGGCCACCAGTCAAAGCATAGCTGCGGCATGCCAACGGCGGAGCCGTCAACGACACAGGTGCTTGCGGTTTCCCCTAGGGTTTCGGTCGCCATGGCGTCCTCCATCGGAACTGGGTCTCACTATCGGGCGGCCCGTACTGTTGATACAGGCCACCCGCGCGTAAGGAAAGGTTCCGTAAGGCTTAGACGGCGAACATCAGCAGCAGAGCGACCAGGAACGAGAAGATGCCCAGTGCTTCTGCGAATGCGATGCCGATGAACAGGGTCGCTGTCTGACCGGCTGCGGCCGAGGGGTTGCGCAGAGCGCCCGACAGGAAGTTGCCTGCCACGTTGCCCACACCGATAGCGGCAGCGCCGGAACCGATTGCTGCCAGACCGGCGCCGATATGTGCGAGTTCGCCTTCCATGATGTATCTCCTTACGATTGGAAGTTTAGATAAGAGTGTGTTTGTCGGGGAACCTTAGTGCGAGGGATGCAGCGCATCCTTGAGGTAGACGCAGGTCAGGATCGTGAAAACATAGGCCTGGATGAAGGACACCAGCACTTCGAGCCCGTACATCGCGGTGATCGCCACAACCGAGATCGGGCTGACCACGGCGATCGCGGCGAAGCCGGCGAAGACCTTGATCACGGCGTGGCCGGCCATCAGGTTGCCGGCAAGACGGATGGAATGGCTGACCGGGCGCACGAAGTAGGAAATGATCTCGATCACGGCCAGGATCGGGCGCAGTGCCAGAGGCGCGCTTTTCACCCAGAAGAGGCCGAGAAAGGCGCTGCCGTTCTTGACGAAGCCGACGATCGTGACCGTGAAGAACACCAGAAGCGCCAGCACCACGGTGACCGCGAAATGCGAAGTGGTGGTGAAGGACATCGGCAGAAGCCCGAGGAAATTGGCGAACACGATGAACATGAACAGCGTCATGATATAGGGGAAGAAGCCGACGGCATCCTTGCCGGCCACGTCCTCGACCATCTTGTAGATGAAGCCATAGGCCAGTTCGCCGACGGATTGCATCCGTCCGGGGATCGTCGAGCGCTTCGCCGTGCCCAGCACCAGCAGCGCGATAACCGCGATCACGGTCAGCGCCATCCAGAGGGTCACGTTGGTGATCGTGAACAGGCCCACCGGGCCGTCTCCGAAAAGCGGCTTGACGATGAACTGATCCATCGGGTGGAAAACCAGACCGCCTTCTTCGCCTTGCGCTTCAGTCGCCATCTTTCGTCCTCTTCTCGCCGCCCGCGTCCGCGTCGTTGTCGTTACCGTCGCCCTCGCGGGCGCTTTCCTGCCGCTGGAGTTCCTGGGCGCTGCGCATCATCGTCTTGATGCCCGCCACAAGCCCCAGCATCGTGAACAGCACCAGGAAGATCGGCAGCGTGCCGAACAGCACATCAAGCCCGTATCCCATGCCGAAACCGATCATCAGACCGGCCACGAGTTCCGTCACCATGCGCCAGCCGACCTGAGCCTGGCTGTAGTGTTCCTCGGAATGGTGCCGCGGTTCCTTGCTCTGCTTGAGAGCCTTGATCCTGTCCTCAAGCCGCGCCAGGCGCTCGCTTTCGTCGGGATCGGTCACGGCGGTTCACCCCTTGGAATGGTTGCGCCTTTGCTAAGCGGGGGCGCCAACCGAGTCAAGCGCACGGAGCGCCCCCGCGCCGGATGCCCAACCCATTGAATTAACGTCATATTCAAGCGCGCCGGGAAAGGGCGGGCATTCTGCCGCGCCCCCTGGGAGGGCAAATCCGGCGATTTCAGCATATTCAACCAAATGGTTGACGAAGCCCGAGAGGCGCGCTTAATGCCAGCCATGTCCCATCGTCTCGACATCACCTTTCACGCGCTGGCCGATCCGACCCGGCGGGCGATCCTGTCGATGCTGCTGGAAGACGACATGGCGGTGAGCGACGTGGCCGAGCCCTTCGAGATGTCGCTGGCGGCGGTGTCGAAGCATCTTGGCATCCTGAGCCGCGCCGGGCTTATCAGCCAGGAAAGGCGCGGGCGGGTCAAATGGTGCCAGCTCGAGCCCGACGCGCTGCGCGACGCCAGCATATGGATGCAGAGTTTCGGCCAGTTCGAGGCGGTGAACCTCGATGCGTTCGAGAAATTCCTTGCCGCCGAGTTTCCCGGCAACAGCGACGCGACCGGTCAGGACGGCTGAGACGGCGCAGGCGGGTTCAGGCCGGGTGCTCGTCCTTCAGCAAGAGCACCAGCGCCAGCAAGATCATCAAGACCCCCAGAAGGATCATCGCACGCGGCACGCCGTGGCCCAGCGCCGCCTCCCAGCAGATCACCCAGACCGGGGTGAGATAGGTATAGGCCATGACCTTGGCGCTTGGCAGGCGCAGCGAGGCATATTGCAGGAGCACGAAGGTCATCGCTGTTGCCGCCAGCGACACATAGGCCAGTGTGATCCAGACGATCGGCGGCAGGCTGGCCCAGTCGGTCGCGCGCAGCGCATCCCAGCCCGCCAGCGTCACCAGAAGCGCCGCGCCGATCATCGCACCGAAGGAGAACACCACCGGCGGTTCGCCCCGGTTCAACCGGCGCACCATGGGCGTATAGAAGGCATGCGCGACGCAGCCCCAGAAATAGATCATCTCGCCGCGGCCGATCTCGAAGGCCATCAGCGCCGAGACATCGGCGCCGAAGATCACCCAGAGCGCCCCACCCGCCCCGACGCAAAGCGCCAGCGCCATGCGGCGCGTCATCACCTGGCGCAGCAGCACATAGCCAAAGAGCCCCGCCACCAGCGGCGTGAGCGTGAACACCGCCGCCGCCGAGACCGGCGCGGCGGTCTTGAGCCCCTCGAACATCAGCACGAAGTAAAGCCCCATCGCCCCGCCCAGAACGAGGTAACGCCAGGGCGCGCGAAAGGCCCGGCGGTCCAGCCCGTGGGTCAGGTGCGCGGCGATCCCGACGATCACCGCCGCGATCATGAAGCGCACCGCATTGAGCGCCGTGGGCGCGATATCTCCCGCCGCCATCGCGCCCAGCGCGAAGGAGCCCGCGATCAGGCCGGAAAAGGCCAGCATCGCCAAGTGGCCGCGAAGGGCCTGGCTCATGTGTCGTCCCAGTCCCGGGCGCGATCCTTGAGAAAGTTCAGGAAAGCCTGGACCTTGGTGGTGCGGTGCAGGTCCATGTGGGTGACGATCCAGAGCGGCGCCTCCCAGTCTTTGCGCGGCGCGACCACCTCGGTAAGGTCGCCGCTCTCGCGCGCCTGAAGCCGCGACATGAAGCCGATCCCGGCGCCTTCCTGGATGGCGCGGCGCTGTGCATGGACATCGCCGCTGCGGAATCTGATATGCTCGGCGGGGATCGTATCTCGCAGCCAACGAAAGAACGGCGCGCGGGAATTCGCGTCGTCGGCGCCGACGAAATAATGGTCGGTCAGCTCGGATTCCGAGGCGGGCAGACCGTGTCGCGCGATGTAGGTCTGGCTGGCGAACAGGGTGATCTTCTGCTTGAAGAAAGGTTGCACCACGTTGTCGGGCTGATCGGGAACAGACCCGGCGCGGATCGCCACATGGGCCTCGCCA
>Ga0102926_1000083_pt1 | contig 44780 bp, 45 predicted proteins | sample SalPonR1_A_D2_MG_FD_78173 | JGI IMG/M metagenome (GOLD analysis project Ga0102926, IMG submission 78173) | Salt pond soil microbial communities from South San Francisco under conditions of wetland restoration - Salt Pond MetaG R1_A_D2_MG | ecosystem: Environmental > Aquatic > Marine > Intertidal...
ACGCCGTTGTCGGCCGCGAAGCGCGTCGACAGAGCATGGACGAGTACGGCAAGCTGCCCGATGCGCTGGTCGCCTGCGTCGGTGGCGGTTCGAACGCCATGGGCTTGTTCTATCCTTTCATCGACGACCGCGAGGTTGCGATGTACGGCGTCGAGGCGGCCGGGAGGGGGCTCTCGGGCATAGAGCATGCCGCGAGCCTGTGCGCTGGCCGCGTCGGCGTGCTGCACGGGTCCCGCACCTACCTGCTCGACGACGATGCCGGCCAGATTCGTCACACCCATTCGGTTTCAGCCGGACTGGACTATCCGGGCGTGGGCCCGGAACACGCCTGGCTGAAGGACTCGCATCGCGCCGAATACGTCGGCGTGACCGATGACGAAGCACTCGAGGCGTTCCATCTTTGCACCCGCAAGGAAGGCATCATGCCGGCGCTGGAAAGCGCGCATGCGGTTGCATGGGCGATCAAGCAGGCCGCCGGAATGGACCGCGACCAGGTCGTCCTGGTCAACATGTCGGGGCGCGGCGACAAGGATATTCATACGGTGGCCGATCTCGAGGGGATCAGCATTTGACTCGTTTTACCAACAGAATCGACCGACGTTTCACCGAGCTCGCCCGTCGCGGCCGCAAGGGCCTGATCCCGTACGTTACCGCCGGCCATCCCAAACCGGAACTGACCGTCGACATCATGCATTCGCTGGTGGCCGGCGGCGCCGATCTGCTGGAACTCGGGATTCCGTTTTCCGACGTCATGGCAGACGGCCCGGTCATTCAACATGCCTGCGAAGCGGCGCTCAAGCAGGGCATGACGCTTGACCGGGTATTCTCTCAGGTCGCCGAGTTCCGGAGTCGCGATGCCGACACCCCGGTCATTCTTATGGGCTACATGAACCCGGTCGAGCGGCGCGGCCTCGAGACCTTTGCCGAACAGGCCGCCGAGGCGGGCGTGGACGGATTGCTGATCGTCGACTGCCCGGCCGACGAGGCCGCGGATACTACGCGCGTCTTCGGTAGCCGCGAACTTCACCAGATCTTCCTCGTGGCGCCGACCACCACCGAGGCGCGCATCGAGCGCATGGCGCCGCTGGCCGGCGGCTTCATCTATTACGTCTCGCTCAAGGGCGTGACCGGGTCGGCCGCACTCAACGCCGATGACCTGGCGCCTGCCGTCGACGCCATCCGCTCGCGTTCCGATACCCCGGTCGCGGTCGGCTTCGGCATCTCGACGCCCGAGCAGGCCCGGGCCGTGGGCGCGGTCGCCGACGCCGTGGTCATCGGCTCGGCGCTGGTGCGCAAGCTGGACGGCGCGGAAAGCCGGGAAGCCGCCGATGAAATCGTCGCCGACTACATCGGCAGCATCCGCACCGCGCTCGATAGTCTCGACAATGCTGTCCCTGCCGAGGCCCGGGCATGAGCTGGTTCCAGAAGTTGATGCCTTCGCGCATCCGTACCGAGGGCGGAAAGACCCGCAAGGTTCCGGACGGCCTGTGGATCAAGTGCAAGCAGTGCGAGGCGGTGCTTTACCGTCCGGAGCTCGAGCGCTCGGTGATGGTCTGTCCCAAGTGCGATCACCACATGACGCTGACCGGTCGGGCCCGACTCGACGCGTTTCTCGACCACGACGGACGCGAGGAACTCGCCACAGGTCTACGGCCTTCCGATCCGCTGAAGTTTCGCGACAGCAAGCGCTATCGCGATCGCCTGGCTGCCGCCCACAAGTCCACCGGTGAAAACGATGCGATGGTGACCATGCGCGGAAGCGTCCTGGGGCTTCCGCTAGTCGCGAGTGCGTTCGATTTCAAGTTCATGGGCGGTTCCATGGGTTCGGTGGTCGGCGAGAAGTTCATGGCCGGCGTCGATGCCGCGCTGGATCACCGACTGCCGCTGGTATGCTTTTCCGCCTCAGGGGGCGCCCGGATGCAGGAAGGCCTTTTCTCGTTGATGCAGATGGCCAAGACCTCGGCCGGCCTGGCCCGGCTCAGCGAGGCCGGTTTGCCGTACATCTCCGTGCTCACGCATCCGACCACCGGCGGCGTGTCGGCCAGCCTGGGCATGCTGGGCGACATCAACATCGCCGAGCCCAATGCGCTGATCGGCTTTGCCGGTCCCCGGGTCATCGAGCAGACCGTGCGCGAGCAGTTGCCGGAGGGCTTCCAGCGTGCCGAATTCCTGCTCGACAAGGGCGCGATCGATCAAATAGTCGATCGCCGGGAGATGCGTCAGAAGATTCATCAGTTGCTCTCGCTGCTGCTGGGCGGACACGGCTACGGGAGGCCGCGCGAAGGCAGCGTCGAACCGGCCGGGGCCATTCCCGATCAAATGGACGGCGACCAGGCCGAAGATCGCAGCGACCAGGATTGAAACGGTCCGGCCCGATGGCTGGCCTGATTGTTGGTCCTGTTGTCATAACAATTCTCGTAACAACTTTTGTCGCAATGGTCGTCACATTCGCTTGCCTGCGTGAACCGGACGCATGACTGAATCCTCTGCATCGCTGGACGGCATGCTGCGGCGTCTCGAGCAACGGGCGCCGCAGACCCGGATCGATCTTGGCCTGGGCCGGGTCCGACAAGTGCTGGAACGACAGCGCCTTGATTTCGGCAACACCCGTATCGTCAGCGTCGCCGGCACCAATGGAAAGGGATCGACGGTTGCCTTTCTCGAAGCCATTGCCGCACGCGCGGGCCTGCGCGCGTTCGCATTCACCTCGCCCCATCTGCTCGCCTTCGGTGAGCGCTTTCGCTACCTGGGACAGCCGCTGCCCGACGACGAAATCGCGAGCGCGCTTCGCGCCGTGGAGCGGGCTCGCGACGACATTGCGCTGACCTGGTTCGAGCACGTGACGCTGGCTGCTTTCGAACTGGCTGCTCGACGACGACCCGACTGGCTGATCGCCGAAGTCGGCATGGGCGGACGGCTGGACGCGGTGAACGCACTCGACGCCGACGTCGCCGTGATCACCTCGATCGGACTCGATCACCAGCGTTTCCTCGGCCGGACTCGGGCCGCGATAGCACGCGAGAAGTGCGGCATCGCACGGGCCGGGCGTCCGGTGATCGTGGCGGAAAAGAAGCGTCCCGAAAACATGCTTGAAACGCTGGATGCCGTCGGGGCACGGGTCAGCCTTGCCGGCCGCGATTTTGACTGGCGATGGCGCTCCGAAAAGCTGAGCATTCGGATTGGCAATCGTGAGATTGTAGATCTTTCGCCAGGTCTTGCCGGTCTTCACCAGGGCGGCAACGCGGCGGCGGCTGCAGCGGCAGGGCTGGCGCTGGCACCTTCGCTGTCCTATCGCGCAATTGCCGAAGGCCTCACCGCCGCGCGCCTGGCCGGGCGGTTCCAGCGCGTTGCGGGTTCGCCGGATGTCATCGTGGACGTGGCGCACAATCCAGCTGCCGCGCGCGTGCTTGCCGCCCAGCTCAAGCGGCTGCCGGGCGAGAAGGTTGCAGTTTTCGCGGCGCTGGAGGACAAGAACATCGCCGGCATCGTCCGTCCGCTGGCCGGGATCTTTCGACGCTGGTTTGCCGCGACGCTGAACGTGCCGCGCGGTCTGCCGGCAACCGACCTGATCGCCCGAATGTGCGGGCTGTCTGTCGGTGGCAGCCCGGAAGCGTTAGAATCGGTATCGGACGCGCTGGCCGCGGCGCGCAAGTCATTTGAAGCGGAGCGGGCGTCGGCTGATCCGACTGCACATACAATTATCGTCTTTGGTTCCTTCTACACGGTGGCCGCCGCGCTGCAGGCAATCAAACAAAGCAATTCGGACTGATATTCGGGGTTTCCGGTTTATTCCATGGACAAGGTCTTGAAGCGGCGCCTGATCGGCGCATCCATACTCATCGCGCTCGCGGTGATTTTCGTTCCCATGTTGCTGGTCGACCCGGATTCGGTCGGTGACAACGCCGGCGACGCGATCGATGTTCCGCCAATGCCGGATTCGGCACGCGAGGTACGGCGAATTCCACTGGATCCGGAAGCGGCGAGAGTGGCGCAACCCGAGCGTGCATCGTCACAGCGCAGCGGCGATCCTGCCTCGACCCGTACGCCCGAATCGGGCGGATCGGCTGCCCCGGCGGATCGCGTCAGACCCGATGAACAGATCGTGCTCCGGCCCGACCTGGCCGGGCCGGAAGCGTCGCCGGACGAAGACGAAACCGTGGGTGGCAATAACTCTGGACCGGAACCCAGAACTGATCCTGACCCAGAGCAAGCCGACTCCACAGACGTATCGGCACCGGCCGAATCTGAACCGGAGCCGGAACCCGAACCTGACCCCGAGCAGCCGGCCGAGCCCGCGCGGGTCTCCATGGGCGATTGGGTGGTCCAGGTGGCTAGTTTCGGATCGCAGGATGCGGCAAACCAGGTGCGAGCGCGTCTCGAGGCTCTCGGCCACATCGTCGGCCGCGACGAGATCGTGCGCGGACAGTCGCTGCTGTATCGACTGCGCACAGGGCCGTATCCAAGTCGGGCGGCGGCCGAGCAGGCGCTTGCGCAGATCAGCGCGACCGTGGCGGGTGTGGAGCCGATCGTCCGGGAAATCGACGCAGAGAATTACGAAGGCATGGAAACAGGCTTTGCCGTGCAAGTGGGCAGCTTCGTAAGCGAAGACAATGCAGAAAGTGAAACCGCACGCCTGGCCGCGCTCGGTTTCGAATCGTTCAGGTTCAGCGAGCAGATTGGAGAGCGGCTGATCTGGCGAGTGATGGTCGGGCCGGTATCGGAACGCGACGAGGCCGATGCACTCAAGTCTCGCGTTGTCGATCAGGCGGGCGTGGAAGGCCTGGTCGTCAGCTACCCGTGACCCATGGATTTCAAAACGACCAGCGGCTCGCCCGAAGCGAGTCTCCCGGATGCACCAGGACGGCTTTGCAGCCCTTGCCATGGGCGATTGCCGGCGCGCTGCACCTTGTCCCAGCACATCCGGGGAGCTCTGGTCGTATCGAAATCCATGGATCACGGTACTAGCACGGCATGAATGGCGCCGATCTGGTGATTCTCGGCATCCTGCTGGTCTCTATCGTCGTCAGCCTTGTCCGCGGATTCATCAAGGAAGTGTTTTCCATTCTGGTCTGGGTCGCGGCGATCTTCGCCGCCTTCCAGGTCGCGGGCCCGCTGGCCGGTGCGCTGGAGCCGATCATCGAACTGCCCTCGGCTCGGATCATCGTGGCCTTTGCCGCCGTGTTCGTCCTGGTGCTGGTCATCGGCGGCTTGATCAGCTTTCTTGTAGGCAAGATGGTCGAGAAGACCGGGCTTTCGCCCACCGACCGCTTTTTCGGCGGCGTTTTCGGCCTGGCCCGAGGTCTGGTTATCGTGGTGCTGGCGGTGTTGCTTCTGCGAGTCACCCCGTTTGCCCAGGACCCCTGGTGGAATGACTCCCGGCTGCTGCCCACTTTCGAGGCCCTGGCCGAGGAGGCCCGGGTCTGGTTACCGGAATCGGTGCGGGGCCTGCTGGACCCTGAAAATCAGTCGGCGCGATCCGCAGTCAGCGAAGAATCGCTGCCGACGCTATTGGAGCCTTGATGCAATGTGTGGTGTGGTAGGAATTTTCGGTCGTGGCCCGGTTGCGGCCCGACTTTACGACGCGCTGACGATTCTTCAGCATCGCGGACAGGATGCGGCGGGGATCACGACGCTGGATGGCCAGCGAATGCGCTCGGCTCGTGGCATCGGCCTGGTTCGAGATGTATTCGACGCCAAATCGATGGACGGCCTCACCGGTGATATCGGCATCGGCCATGTCCGGTACCCCACCGCCGGCTGCGATAGGCCCGACGAAGCACAGCCGATGTATGTCAATGCGCCGTGGGGTATCGCGCTGGGGCACAACGGCAACCTTGTCAACAGCGAATCGCTGAGCGAATCGCTGTTCCGCGAGGACCGTCGCCATATCAACACCGAGTCCGATTCGGAAGTGTTGCTCAACGTGCTCGCCCACGAGCTTTCCGAGCGTTGTACCCGGTCGCTGGATGCCGACAGCGTTTTCGCCGCGGTCGAGGGCGTGCACGAGCGCTGTCGCGGCGCTTACGCGGCGGTGGCGCTGGTCGCCGGCGTCGGCATGCTGGCCTTCCGCGATCCGCACGGCATCCGCCCGATCGTCCTCGGGCGGCGCGAGGGCGAGCACGGCGAGGAATACATCGTGGCATCGGAATCTGTAGTCCTCGATATTCTCGGCTTCGATCTGATTTCAGATCTGGCGCCGGGTGAGGCGGTATTGGTGACGCTGGACGGCGAGTTGATCCGCCATGCCAGCGATCACGCCAGCCCGCATACGCCGTGCCTGTTCGAATACGTCTATTTCGCTCGCCCCGATTCCCTGATCGACGACCTTTCGGTTTACAAGGCCAGGCTGCGCATGGGTGAAAAGCTGGCCGATCGCATCCTGGCCGAGTGGCCGGACCACGATATCGACGTGGTCATTCCGGTGCCGGATACCAGCCGCACGGCCTGTCTGCCGCTGGCACACCGGTTGGGCGTCAAGTATCGCGAAGGCCTGATCAAGAACCGTTACATCGGACGGACTTTCATCATGCCGGGCCAGGCGGAGCGCGCGCTCTCGGTCAGGCGCAAGCTCAACGTGCTCGAACTGGAGTTCCGCAACAAGAACGTGCTGCTGGTCGACGACTCCATCGTGCGCGGCACGACCTCGAGACAGATCGTGGAGATGGCGCGCGAGGCCGGCGCCAGAAAGGTCTATCTGGCATCGGCGTCGCCTCCGGTGCGACATCCCAATGTCTACGGGATAGACATGCCGGCGGCCAGCGAGCTGGTTGCGGCTGATCGAAGCATTGAGGAAGTGCGCCGGATAATCGGCGCCGACCGTCTGGTCTACCAGGATCTCGATGACCTGGAGCGTGCGGTTCGGGGCAAGAACACCCTTCTGGCCGGGTTCGATTCGTCGTGCTTCAACGGCAGGTACGTCACCGGCCTGGACGACGGCTACCTGGAGGCACTGCAGGCGCGTCGTTCGGATATGGCGAAGGAGACCCGAAGAGCCGGAAACGGTTGAAGACGCGGTTTCACCCGGCGTTCATCGGCCGCGTAACAACATTCGACAATGACTGAATCAGTACTCGTATGGTTCCGGCGTGACTTCCGGCTGGCCGACAACCCGGCGCTGGATTGCGCGCGACAGGACTTCGAACGGATCGTCCCGGTCTACATCCACGACCCGGACGCCGAAGCGCCGTGGTCACCCGGTGCGGCCAGCCGCTGGTGGCTGCACCATGCGCTGGACGAACTTCGCCAGCGCCTGGCCGACCGCGGCACCCGCCTGATCATGCGCAAGGGCGACGCGCGCAAGGAACTGGACCGGCTGCTGCAAGAAACCGGGGCAAGCGCCGTGTACTGGAACCGGCTATATGAACCGGCCATCGTTGCTCGCGACCGCGAGATCAAGGCTCACTTGAACTCCGAATCCGTCACCGCCCGCAGTTTTCGTGCTGCGGTATTGTTCGAGCCATGGGAATTGCTGAAGGACGACGACAGCCCCTACCGGGTATTCACGCCCTTCTGGAAGCGGATGCAGCGCGACTGGCGCGCGGTCCAGCCCTGTCCGGAACCCCGCTCGCTGGACGACGGTAGCGGTGACGTCGGCGGCCTGGAACTCGACCAGCTGGAGTTGTTGCCCGGCCGTGACTGGGGCGAACGGCTGGCCGGCTACTGGACGCCCGGCGAACTGGCCGCTCGGCGTCGGCTGAAGGCCTTTGCCGACGGACCGGTTGAGCGTTACGACGACGCGCGTAACCGGCCGGACCGCGAGGGTACCTCGGGACTTTCGCCTTACCTTCATTTCGGCCACGTATCGCCGGCTCAGGTGGTCAATGAATTGGAAGCATCAGGCGAGTTGCCGGACGGCAAGGGCGCGCTTTCGCTGGTGCGGGAGCTTGCCTGGCGCGAGTTTTCTGCGATGCTGCTGCATCATGCGCCGCGTTTGTCCGATCACCCGCTGCAGCAGCGGTTTGAAGAGTTTCCGTGGCGTTCCGAATCGGACTATGACGATGATCTCGATGCCTGGCAGCGGGGGTGCACCGGCGTGCCGCTGGTCGACGCCGGCATGCGGGAATTATGGCAGACCGGCTGGATGCACAATCGGGTGCGAATGGTGGTGGCCTCCTATCTGACCAAGAATCTCCTGGTCCCGTGGCAGGAGGGAGCACGCTGGTTTTGGGACACGCTGGTCGACGCCGACCTGGCGAACAATACCCAGGGCTGGCAGTGGACTGCGGGCTGCGGCGCGGACGCGGCACCTTATTTCCGGATCTTCAATCCCGAGCTGCAGGCCGACAAATTCGATCCAAAGGGCGCCTATATCCGGCAGTGGTGCCCCGAGCTGGAAGGGCTGGACGCCCGCGGGCTCGCGCGTATGGACGACGACGAGCGCGATCGGCGCGGCTACCCGCGGATGCGCGTGGATCTGAAGGAAAGCCGCAGGCGCGCGCTTGACGCGTTCGACGCAATCAAGAACCAGGGGACCTCTGAATAGCTCTGCGCGCCCGCGCAGAGCTATTCAGAGGTCCCCCAGGCCGGCGCCGGATAACCCTTCAGCGTCTGCGCGGGTCGAAAGTCTGGCGATAGCGCCAATGCCAGGGTTCCCATTCGATACCGTGGCGGTTGTGGTTCGGATAGGATTCGCGAAAGCCGTAAAGCCGCGCCTGAGATTTCAGCCACTCGTAGGCCCTGGACATCGAAAACTCCTGCGCAAGCGGCGTGATGCCCGGCGAGGTCAGGTCCAGCGCCTCGGCGGAGTGATGTTCGCTGTATCCGGGCGCTGCCGTGACCCTCAGGATTCGATCGATAGGCTGGCCGGCCGCGAGTTTTTTCCGAATGAGTTCGGCCTGGTAATGCACACTTCTGAAGCCCGAGACCAGCTGCAGTTCGATGTCGTGGTTTCTGGCGTCTGCCTTCATGGCTTTCCATGCGTCTGCGGCATCCGATGACAGCTCCGTGTCCCTGTTGAAGATGTCCAGGCCAACCGAGACCCGTTTTTCCGCTTCGGGCACGGTCATGAGTCGGTGCTTGACTCCGTAATTAGCCGGAATGCCCAGCTCGCGATGGATGCGGGCAACCTGCTGCTCCCATTCGCTGGCCTCGTCGAAAAGGCGCTTGGATAGGTCCACGGGCTGATTGTCGTCTGGCAAGCCGGTGGCCTGATACCCCATGCGCTCCATGAATGCCCATGCCTGAGGCTTGACCGTGCAGTTCAATCGCTGGATGCCGTAAGCGCGTGCGGTGTCTTCGATCTTGCCGATAAGCTGTCGCGCTGTATCTGCACGTGCCTGCTTCGGATCCAGGTACATTGCCAGCAGCTTGGCGTGGTTGAGATCCAGCGCGGCCATGCCGGAGAGTTTTCGATTGTCTATTGCCAGCAAAAGAGCTTCGTCGGGAAGCAGTGCCGCCAGATGCTTGCGGATACTGTCGCGCTGGGTGGCCGGGTTGGGTTTCATCAGATCTGGCAGGCGTCCCCGCACCAACTCGGCGAGCTTGGGCAGTTCCGACGCGCGGGCAGGCCGGATGCGGACCTGATGCTGGTTCGAATTCATGGCAAAAACCCCATGCTATATTCCCGCTGATGAAGACTCCCCCCAGTCTAAAGAATTGGCTGAACTCGGCGCTAGTATCGCTTACCTTGGTTGTGTTTGCATCACTGATGTTGGCTTTGCCCCTATATCGAGTTGCGGCTGCGAAATGGCCCGAGCCGATCGTGGAGCAGTTTTATCCGGACGGACACGTGAGTCTTCGCGAGTCGCTGCCGCAGTACGGCGACGAAGGCGTGGTGCGCAGCCGGCCGTTGAACGCCGCGCGCATCGAGTTCGACGACCGGGCGTACGTGCTCGGCTACGTGGTGGCGATTCGGGCCGGTGACGCCGCGCCGCGGTCGCCGCCTGGCGGCACGGTCTGGCGCCCCGACGGCGAGGATTGCGAATTGGGCGTCAAGGCACCCGGGCGGGTCGTCGAATGGGTTGCATGCAACCGGGTGAGCGAGGTCTCCCGGCCGAATCGCATGCACTTCGCCGCCCGCGCCCGACTCGCGTTTTCCCGCGCACTCTCCGCTGTGACCATGCACTGAGGAAATTCCGGATTCGACCGTTGCTTGCAGATGCGCCGTACCCGCGCCGGCGACCAGCGCTTACATTTTGCGACCGAAGTTCCAGAATCGTGACCAGGGATGCTTCCGGAACCGGTTTTCAGGCGACGTTCAGCAGCGGAAAGGAAGAGTCCGGCCTATATCGTCGATGTCCAGTGCGATCATCATCAGCCGGTCGACGCCCAGCGCGACGCCGGAGCATTCCGGCAGGCCACGTTCCAGGGCCTCGATCAGCGCCTGATCGACAGGCATCGTTTGTCGACCCAGGGCACGGCGTCTGCCGTTGTCCTGGTCGAATCGGCGGCGCTGTTCGACCGGGTCGGTCAGCTCGCGATAGCCGTTGGCCAGTTCGACTTTGCCGGCGAACACTTCGAAGCGTTCGGCCCAAAGAGGCTGGCCCGGCTTGAGGCGCGCCAGCGCGGCCTGGCTGGCGGGGAAGTCATGCACCACACAAAGGCATCCTTCCGGCAGGGCCGGCTGCAGCCGCGTGGCGAAGAGCCAGTCCAGCAGTTCGGGCAGATCCAGGTCGTCCGGCGCGCCCGGCGCAGCCCTGCGCAGCTCATTTTCGCTCGCCGTCTCGAACGCGAGGCCGGTCTCGCGCGCCAGCAGCGCTCGCCAGGCGATGAACTCGGTGGTCCAGGCCTGTCGGTTGGCGATATGGGCGATGAGTTCGAGAACCTCATCGGCCAGCGCCCGCCACGTCCAGCCCGGTCGATACCATTCGAGGAGCAGGAATTCTTCGCGATGGAAGCGGCCGTTCTCGCCGGCGCGAAATACCGGACCAAGCTCGTAGATGTCGCCGGCGCCGGCCGAAAGCAGACGCTTGTGCGAAAATTCAGGTGATGTTCGAAGATAGCGTCCGTCGGCCAGCGCCAGGCTCTCGATGTGCAGATCGGTTATGCCGGCGTCGGTGATCATCGGCGTATGCACCTCCATCACGTTGCGGGCACTGAAGAAACCGCGGATGCGGTCGATGATCCGGGACCGGGCGCTCAGCGTCTCGATATTCGCGACTAGCGACTCGGGAGCAGCCGATTCGCTCACGGCCCCACCGCATGCGGGTTCGCCAGGGCTTCGGATTTGAGCCGCATTCCGAGTCGCCCCAATTGACTCCGTTCGAGCTCCAGACTGCGGGCTGAAAGCGGGTGCGACTGGAGCCAGCCCCCGGGCAGTGAGAGCAGCAGCGTTCGATCGCCCATTCGCGAGAGACTGAATGCCGGAAGGTCCGCGTCGTTTCTGGAGCGGGCCATGGCGACGGCCAGCCGCATTATCGAAAGCAGCACTCGCGCGCTGGCGTGCAGTCGTGCCGGAAGCTGCTCGAGTGCGTCGTCGGGCAGCTTTCGCCGCTGGTGTCGCAGCATGAAGGCCATGAACTGCTGCTCCTGGCGTGTGAAGCCGGCCATGTCGGAGTGCTCGACGATATAGGCGCTGTGCAGCTGGTAATGGCTGTGTGCGATTCCGAGACCGATTTCATGTAGCTGGCAGCTCCAGTCCAGCAGGTCGCGGTGTACCCGGCGCAATTCGAACGGCTCGGCGAGGTGTTCGAAGGCGCGCAGTGCGAAATCGCGTACACGTTCGGCCTGCACCCGATCGACCTGGAAGCGTTCGGCCATGCCGCGAACGGTTTTCTCGCGCGGGTCGCGCTGCTCGAGGCGCCCGACGAGGTCGTGCAGCAGACCTTCCCTGAGTGCGAAAGGGCTGACTTCCAGGGTCTCGATGCCGAAGATCCGCATGCACGCCTGGAGCACCAGAAGCCCGCCGGCGATGACCGGCTGGCGCGAACTCGACAGGCCGGGCAGGTCGACTCGCTCGACATGGCCGAATTCGATCACCGCCTTCGACAGCGCTTGAACCTGGGCGACCTCGATGGGGCCAGGGAGTGATTGTTGCCGGGCCGCGACGATGCTCTGGACCGCCCGTATCGTGCCCGAAGAACCGATCGCATGTCGCCACCCGGTGCGGGCCAGCTGTGGCGCGATGGCCTGCAATTCGGTTTCGATTTCGTCAGCCGCCCGCTGCCAGCGGCGCCTGGTGATCCTGCCCTTGCCGAAAGCCTTGCGGGTCACGCCCACGCAGCCGAACTGTATGCTTTCGGTGAATTCGGGTTCTGGCGCGTTTCCCGCCGCGATCTCGGTCGAGCCGCCGCCGATGTCGATCACCATTCGGGATCGGTCGGCGAAGGAAGTGCCCTCGCTCACGCCCAGCCAGACCACGCGGGCTTCCTCTCGACCGCTGATGATGTCGATCGGGCAGCCCAGCGCCGTTTCGGCCACGACCAGGAAATGCTGCGGATTCTTCAGCCGGCGAAAGGTCTGTGTGCCCACCGCGCGGGCCTGATGGTCGGGAATTTCGGCCAGGCGCTGGCCGAAACGGGCCAGGCATTCGAGCGCCCGCGATCGGGTGGCTTCGTCCAGTTTGCCCTCGGCATCCAGGCCGCCGGCGATCCGGACCATTTCGCGAATCCTGTCGATGACGCGCAGTTCGCCGTTCTCGCGGCGCGCGACCAGCATGTGAAAGCTGTTGCTTCCCAGGTCCACGGCGGCGTACAGGTTGCGGTGAGGCATCCGGTTATGGTGTTTTGGTCAAGTCAGCGATGATAACCGCTGTGGGCAGATCAGCCGGGAGGCCAATCAGGGAAACTGTGGCCAGGTGTCGTACCCGCGGATTCCCGCTCGGCGTCGGGTTAATCCTTTTCGGCCTTTTGCATGAGCACTTCCTGCGCCACGCGTGTCGATTTCCCTTTTTCGGGCCAGGCGTGGAGGTAGCTCCCGTCGGGCTGCAGCAACCACGCCTGCCGGTTGTCGCTGAAGGCCAGTTCGATTGCTTCCTCGGCCATTCGCTCGGCGAGTCGTTCTTCGTGGAGCGGAAATGCCGCTTCCACGCGCTGGAACAGGTTGCGTTCCATCCAGTCCGCACTCGAACCCCAGACCTCCGGCTCGCCACCGTTGATGAACCGGTATACCCGCGAGTGTTCCAGAAATCGTCCGAGTACCGACCGCACCTGGATGTTATCCGACAGGCCGGGCAGACCCGGGCGCAGGCAGCAGGTGCCGCGAATGACGAGGCGAATGGCGACACCGGCGCGCGATGCCCGGTAAAGCGCCTGGATGATCTTCGGCTCCGTCAGCGAATTGAGCTTGGCGTCTATGCCGGCCGGCCGACCGGCTTCGGCGTGGTCGATTTCACGCTGAATCCGTGCCAGCAGGAAGTCATGCAGGTCGAAGGGAGACTGCACCAGCTCATGCATGCGGGCCGCCCGCCCGAGCCCGGAAAGCTGTATGAACAGCGCATGTACATCCTCGCCGAACTGCTGGCTGGCGGTGAGCAGTGCGAAATCGGTGTATGCCTTGGCCGTGCCCTGGTGGTAATTGCCCGTGCCCAGATGCACGTAGCGCCGGATCTGGCGCCGCTCGCGTCGCACCAGCAGCAGCATCTTGGCGTGGGTCTTGTGACCGACCACGCCGTAGACGACCTGCACCCCGGCCTCCTGCAGGCGTGTGGCCAGCGTGATATTGGCTTCTTCGTCGAAGCGCGCGCGCAGTTCCACGACCACGGTCACGTCCTTGCCCGCCCTGGCGGCCTCGATCAGCAGTCCGACCACAGCCGAATCCGGGCCGGTGCGGTACAGCGTCTGCTTGATCGCCAGCACATCCGGATCGGCAACCGCCTGGCGCAGCAGTTCGACCGTAGGGGCAAAGCTGTCGTAGGGGTGATGAAGCAGAAAATCGCGCCGCCGCATGGCCGCGAACAGGTTGTTGCCGGCTGCAAGCGCGGCCGGAACGCGTGGAGTGAACGCAGGATAAAGCAGGTCTGGCCGGTCAGCCTGTTCGCAGACGGCGCTCATCCGGTTGAGATTGACCGGGCCGTCGCAGCGATATACATCGCCGTCTTCCAGGCCGAACTTGCTGGTCAGCAGCTTGGCGACCTCGTCGGAGCAGTTGCTGGCCAACTCCAGCCGAACAGCCTCGGCAAAGCCGCGCTCGAGCAATTCGCCTTCGAGCGCATGCGCCAGATCCTCGATTTCTTCCTCGTCGACGAACAGCTCGGAATTGCGCGTCACCCGGAACTGGTAGCAGCCGCGCACATGCATCCCCGGAAACAGCTCGTGGATGAACGCGTGCAGAATGGAAGACAGAAATACGAAGTCGTTGGGGCCGCGAGTATAGCTCTTGGGAATCCGGATCAGGCGAGGCAGGGAGCGCGGCGCGCGCACCAGCGCAAGGCCGGGGTCGCGTCCGAATGCATCGGAACCGTCGAGTTCTACCGCGAAATTGAGCGACTTGTTTAGAATGCGCGGAAACGGGTGCGCCGGGTCCAGCCCCAGCGGACTCAGTACCGGCATCAGTTCGCGCTGAAAATGTCGATGCAGCCAGCGCTGCTGGCGTCGATTCCACTGCGAGCGCTTCAGGATGCGGATTTGTTCGGCTTCCAGGGCCGGACTCAGTTCATCGTTGAGCACCCGGTATTGCGCCTGGACCAGTTCTCCCACCGCCTCGCGAATCGCCTCCAGGGTCGCGATGGGTGTCAGGCCGTCGGTGCCCGACTGGGTGGCGCCGTGCTGCAGACGCTGGCGAATGGACGCAACCCGGACCTCGAAGAATTCATCGAGGTTGGTGCACGAGATGCACAGAAAGCGCACCCGTTCGAGCAGCGGAACTTCCGGGTCGCGCGCCAACTCCAGCACGCGCCGTGTGAAGCACAGCAGACTGAGCTCGCGATTCAGGTAAAGCCGCGGATCTTCGAGATCGTCACGGTGCCACTCTTTCAGCGCCGGTGCGGCCTGAATCACCCGCCGCACGGGCCCCGACCCCTCGGGTTCGAAACCGTTGGACGGTTCGGGCTCGGCCGATAGTGGCATCAGACCACGTCCGAGAATCGATAACCGTGGCCGCGCACGGTCTGAACGAATTCCGCATGGCCGGTATTTTCCAGCGCCTTTCGCAGTCGCCGGATATGCACGTCCACCGTCCGTTCCTCGACGGTCTGACCGTCGCCCCAGATTTCGGCCAGCAGCTGAGCCCGGCTCCAGGCCCGGCCGGGTGCGCTCATGAACAGCCTGAGGATGCGAAATTCGGTCGGGCCCATGTTGAGCGGGCGGTCACCGGCGAGAGCGCGGTGCGACTCGGTGTCGAGCCGCAAATCGCCGACCTGCAGAACCTCGGTGGCGTCGCTCTCGCGACCGGCATTCGTCTGGGCTCGACGCAGCACGGCCCGAACGCGGGATATGAGTTCGCGGGTCGAAAACGGCTTGATGACGTAGTCGTCGGCGCCGCAATCCAGTCCCGAGGTGCGGTCGCGTTCGTTGCCGCGCGCTGTGAGCATGATTATCGGGATGTTCATCAGGGCCGGGGTTTCGCGCAGCGTACGGGTCAGCTGAAGGCCATCCAGGCCCGGCATCATCCAGTCCATCACGATCAAATCGGGGCGGATGGTTGCGGTGCTGAGCCGATCAAGCGCCTCGTCTCCGCCGGCCGCGACCTCTACGTTCATTTCGGCTCTGTTCAGGCTGAAAGCCAGCATGTTGCGGATCGGTGCCTCATCGTCGACGACCAGGATGGTGGGCTTCATGAATTTCGAACAACGGTATTGTCTCCCGTTCGATTATCCGGTTGGTTGTGACTGGTTCGTTACAGTCATCTTTCGGTCTCGTGAAACTTTTCCGCATCGATTTGGTGCAGGCCAACGAAAATAATGACAGGTTATGCTATCTGCGGGACTGCTGGGCCGGTTCGGGTATGGTCCGCATGCGCTCGACCCGCATCCGGTCGAGCTTGGCCGAGATTCGCGCACGATCGTAGTAATCGAGATCCTCGCGTTCGAGCACGCGCTGCAACTGCTCGATCGCTTGCGGCAGGCCGCCGCGCTGGTAGTAATTGGTCGCCACCGCCTCGGCCGCGCGTACCGGGTCGCCGGCCCGGTCGGCGGCATGCGCGAGCAGTTCGGTGATGCGGGGATCGTCAGGATTTCGCCTGAGCTGGTTCTGGAGAATGCTGGCCGCCTGTGCGGAGTCGTTGCTGTCTTCGCTTCTGAGCAGCGCGTTGGCATAGGCCAGCGCAATCATCGTGCTTTGGCCGTAAGCCTGATGCAGCGTCTCGAATTCTTCCAGCGCTTCGTCGGTCTTTTTCTGCGCCAGCAGCATTTCTCCGTGCAAGATACGAAACAGCTGGTCGTCGGGATCGCGTTGCAGCAGCCACGATACATGCTCGACCGCACGTCGGGTTCGGCGTGCATCGATCAAGGCCAGCGCAAGGCCGTAACGATTGGCTGCTTCGTTGCCGTTGTTGTCGCTGAGGCGCTGGTCGAAGTATTCGATGGCCTTCTCGGGATGGTCGGCCATCAATACCCGCAGGCGAGCCTGCACGAAGTCGAACTGGTCGTCCCGGTTTCGGGTTTGCGTCGCGTACTGTCGAGCCCGGTCGCGGGCTTCGGCAACCCGGCTGACCGTCAACGGGTGGGTACGCAGGTATTCTGGCGGACCGGCCCCCTGGGAGCGCACCCAGCGATTCAGGGTGTTGAAGAAATCAGCCATACCGGTGGGATCGTATCCGGCGCGTGCCAGCAGCTGGATTCCGATTCGATCCGCTTCGGCTTCGTTCTGCCGGGTGTAATTGATCTGGGCCTGTTGAGACAGGCCGGAGCCGGCGGCGAGCAGACCCTGGGCGGTGTTTCCGTCGAGGTTTCCGGAGAGGCCGCCGACCATCACCAGTCCGAGCGTGGCGAGCATCACCGGCAGTGAAACCCGCTGCTGTTCTTCCAGGCCGCGGGACAGATGGTTCTGCGTGACGTGCGAAATCTCGTGGGCCACTACGCCGGCGACCTCGTCGGCCGACTCCGCGGCCAGCACCAATCCGGCATTAAGTGCTACAACGCCGGCCGGGGCGGCGAACGCGTTTATGCCGGCCACCTTGAGAATGTGGAAATGAAAGTCCTGGCTACGACCGCTGCTGTGCATCACAAGCCGATATCCCATATCGGTGAAATAGGACTGGATGATCGGGTCTTCGATCAGCATGCCCTGCGCACTCATGTAATTGCGAAAGTCGTTGGGGAAAGTACGGGCCTCTTCCGGCGGCAGAACGTCACCGGAACTGCCTAGATCTGGCAGCTGCACGCCTTCCTGGGCCGGTAACAGCAAGGGCTGAAACAGGATTGCGCATGCCGCCAACCAGGACACTGCCCGGCGCGAGCGGTCACGCGACCGCACGGAACTGGTGAGAATCGAATCCGGGTTGATGGTACTCATGGCGTCGAATGCCCCTGGAGCCTGTATGCAACAATATGCCGTCTGCGGACCGAAAATTCCACTCCGGTCGTCATGAATAGACCGGATCGCATGCAAGATGTTTCAATTTCCGGCGAATCGTATCCGACTTGGATTGCGATCGATCTCGCCTCGAACCGAACCCGGGTGAATGAGCGACTATATCGTATTGATTCGACGCAAGCTGTCACCCGAGGCGGCAGTTGGCATCATGCGCGATTTGCGTGAAGCGCTGAAGATCCATGAAGCCCCGTTGGTGTTCTTCCATGGCGACGGCGCTGAGACGACGTCCGATAGGGCATCCGGCTGGGAGGAAGCTGATCCCGGCGTCGACTGGTGCGTCTGCCGAACCTCGGTCGAAAGGCGCGCGGCGTCCGACCTGTTGCCCTCGTCGTTCAGGGTCGCGACGCTGGCGACGTTTTACCAGGCCGTTCTTTCAGCCCGTCGCGTTGACAGCCTGGGCCTGGGCGGTACCTTGTCCTGCGGGTCAGGATCGGGCGACCGGCCGGGAGAAGAACCGAAACATCTGTTGCTGGAAGTCGGCTTTGCGCCGACCGGTCTGCAGCAGCGGCGTGAAACGCTGGAGATGGCCTTGGCCGCAGCCGCTCTGGAGCTGGATGCATCGGTGCTGTTCCACGGCGACGGTCTTGCGCACCTGGCCGGAGATTCGGCCCGGGGTTGGGCACAAATCACGGATTTCGGTTTGTTGGGCATGTACGCGGAATCGCCTGGGCGTCCTTCCGGATCGGAAATCGCAGCGCAGACGGTGGACGCGGCGCGGGCTGCAGATTTGAGGGCCCGTGCCGCGACCATTCTGATTCTGTAGAGTGGGATAATGCCCGGACAACGAAAAATGGCATTGGCCGGAAAGGAAATCGCTCTGGGCCCCGACGGGCATCTGCTCGATCCCGACGACTGGTCGGAGCCGATTGCCGAAGAGATGGCCCGGCTGGACGGCCTGGAGCTTTGCGATCTCAGATGGTGGCTGATTCGGTTCGTTCGTGCGCATTACGGTCAGTATGGAATGCCGCCATTGATGCGCGTGGCGGTCAAGGCGATGCGCGGGGATGGTGGCCTCGAGGATGCCTCCAGCCGAACCCTGTATCGCCTTTTCCCGGACGGTCCGATTCGCGAGGCCTGCAGATATGGCGGATTGCCACGTCCGGAGTCCTGTATCTGACGGGGGCAGTAGCGCCTGGCTTTTTGTATTACGCTGATTTTGCCGCGACGAGCAAGCGGCATCATGACGGCAAAACCAAACTGGAACCGATAGCACCAATGACTGAAAAATCAATCGTGATGTATTCTCGAGCCGCGTGTCCGTTCTGCGTCGCCGCGCGCAACATTTTTCGAAGCAGGGACCTGACCTGGACCGAGGTTTCGCTTGATGCCGAGCCCGACAAGCGGGCCGAAATGATTTCACGCACCGGCCGCAAGACCGTTCCGCAGATTTTCATAGGCGACTTCCACGTCGGCGGATTCGATGACCTGAACGCGCTTGAGCAGGCCGGCGATCTCGATCGCATCCTGACCAGCTGAGACACGGAAGAAATCATGACAGACAAAACCGAAATCACGGTGATTCGAGGCGATGGCATCGGCCCGGAAATCATGGACGCATCGCTGCGCGTGCTCGATGTGCTGGGTACGCGGTTCGACTACGACTTTCAGCTTGCAGGCCTGGCGGCGCAGGAAGCCGAGGGGACATTGCTGCCGGAGCAGACGCTGGCGTCGATAGAGCGGACCCAGCTGGTGCTGAAAGGGCCGCTGACCACGCCCGTCGGCGGCGGTTTTCGCTCGCTCAACGTCGAACTTCGCAAGCGCTTCGATCTGTATGCGAACGTACGGCCGGCAATCAGCTTTCCGGGCACGCGAGCGCGCTACGACAATATCGACCTGATCACCGTTCGCGAAAATACCGAGGGTGCTTACCTGGCCGCCGATGCTTTCACGTCCGAAGACGGTTCTCGCGCCGAATCCAAGATGGTGGCCACGCGCAGCGGCTGCGAGCGGATCGTGCGCTACGCTTTCGAACTGGCCCGCAAGGCCGGGCGCAAGAAGGTAACCGCCGTGCACAAGGCCAACATCCTCAAGGATGTCACGGGCATGTTTCTGAATGTCGCGAAATCGATGGCCGCCGAGTATCCGGACATTGAATTCAATGACATGATCGTCGACAACTGCTGCATGCAGCTGGTCATGAATCCCGAGCGATTCGATGTCATGGTCACGACCAATTTGTTCGGTGACATCATTTCCGACCTGTGCGCCGGTCTGGTCGGCGGACTGGGGCTGGCCCCGGGGGCCAACATCGGGGATCGTACCGCCATGTTCGAAGCCGTCCACGGCTCGGCGCCGGACATTGCAGGGCAGGGCATCGCCAACCCCTGCGCGTTGCTGCTTGGTACGGCCCAGATGCTCGAGCACCTCGAGCACCAGGACGATGCCAGGAGCCTGCGGCAGGCCATTCGCGACGTGATCAGTGCCGGCGATCGGGTAACGCCCGACCTTGGCGGCACCGGCACGACATCATCGCTTGCAGACGCGATCATCGACCGGCTTTCCGGCTGAAACGCGCGCCGCGCAGACTTGTTCAGCGGTTCCCTGACTGAGCCGGCAAGGTGCTCAGCGACCCTCTTCAGGGGAAAACGGCAGCAACCCGAGGCTGCCGTGAAGAGGATGGAACGCGCCGCGAATCTGCCGCTGTAGCCACTCTCCCGACTTCGATATCGCGACTTCCAGTGAATGCCCGCGCGCGCACAGCGCCGTGATCGCCGCCGAATACGCGCATCCGGTGCCATGGAATTCTCCGGCGGCTCTGGGCCAGTCGAAAGCGGTCGCGGCATCGTGTACGACCAGCAGGTCGCGGCAGGTTTCGCCCTTGGCGTGGCCACCCTTCACCAGGACCGCGCCCACGCCGCTTTCCAGCAACAGGGTACCCAATGTTTCCGGGTCGGTGTCTTCGGGTCGTCCGGTCAGCGCGGCCGCCTCGGGCAGGTTCGGGGTGACCAGCGTTGCCAGCGGCAGAAGTTCGTCCCAGAGCGTGGCTGTCGCTCTCTCGTCCAGCAGCGACGCGCCGCTGGTCGCGATCATTACCGGGTCGACAATCAAGGGAATCAGCGTGCCGGAAATTTCGCGTGTTCGCTTGAGCTCCCGGACCACAGTCCGCGTGATGTCGGCGTTGGCCAGCATCCCGGTCTTGATTGCACCGACCGGCAGATCCGCGAAACACGCCGCAATCTGTTGGCCGACGAAGTCCGCGTGCATGGTGTTGATGCCGCTGACTGCCGCGGTGTTCTGGGCGGTGACCGCGGTTACGGCCGATGCCCCGAACACGCCCAGCGCGGAAAATGTCTTGAGGTCAGCCTGGATGCCGGCGCCCCCGCAAGAATCGGATCCGGCTATGGTCATTGCCACCGGTGGCCGAGGGGCGGATTGTTGTTTTTCTGCAACACTATTCATTGAATCACTCCGTCGCGGGCCGTGGTTTCGACTCGTTTATGAAAAAATTCGGTTAAGACTGTTGTATTTTTACCAAAATACAAAGTACACTTGTTCGGTAACTCTACATCGCATAATCGGGATTAAATGCTGCGTCGTACCTTGATCATGCTGCTGATGCTGGCTTCGGCAGGTGCCATCAGCCCGGCTCATGGCGGTTACGCCACTGCCAGAATGATGATGCCGTCTTCGATGGCCTGGTATCTTGCCGGCTTCGAGTTGGGCCCGTGGGAAGCATATCTTGCACAGCGCTTGACGCCCGAAATGGCTTCTATTCAGCGCGTCGCGGTGCCGGAAATCAGCTGGCTGCATTTTGATCGCGACGTCGTTCTGCCGGATTTCGCCAAGCCTCTTGTCGGCAAGTCCGGGCATCCCAGATTTTCATTTCTGAGTTCTCGCATCACTCGTTCACTCCAATTCGGCTCGTTGCCGGGGGCTGCGCCGGAACGTGGTGCGCCGGGTTTCCAGCGCGCCCTTCTTCTTTCCGGGCTTTACGGAAAGGTCAATGACTTCAACAGTCTGAGCGTTTCTGCCGTGCTGGCCTCGCAGCAGTTCAGTCACTCGATGCTGGATCTGGCAGAGTACACCGGCGCTTTTCGTCCGGTCGATTTCTTCGCCGCCAACCGAGAGCTTTCCCAGGGCGCCGGCCTGCAACTGGGATTTGCTTCGGAATTGTTGCCGCGCTTGATGATGAATGCGATGTTCCAGTCGAGAATCGACATGGACGAGCTGTCCACTGTTCGCGGCGTGCATGGACATTCGGCCGATCTGGACATTCCCTCGCGGTTGCGGATGGGGCTGGATATGCGCGCCGGCGAGCACACGCTCTTCACCGTGGCGGTTTCGCAGGTGTTCTACAGTCAGGTCGGCGCTTTCCCGAGTCGTTCCCTTCCGGCGAGATTCAACGCGCTGCTCGGCGACAGCAGCAGTCCGCGGTTCGAATGGAACGATCTGACCGTCTATACGGTTGGAATGCGCTGGGAGCATGAGAGCGATCTCGAATTCAAGGTCGATTTCCATACGCGCTCCCAGCCGACCCCGACATCGCCTTCATTGATGGCAGCTCTTGACAATGAGCTCGCCCAGCACAGCGTGCTGATCGGGCTCGGAAAAGGCTTGGGGGATCGTGCGCGACTGGATCTTAGCGCGTCATATGCGCCGCCCGAGTTCGCCTTTGGCGGTAACGTGCTCGGCGTAGTCAGCGAACGTCTGGACCAGGCCGTGGAAGTCGCGGCGCGGCTCAATATCCGATTCTGAATTTTCCGGTAACAGTCTCGATCCCGCGTCCGTTCGCCGGACACCCCTGAAGTGCGTTAATCTGCTCGCAGTCCCGACCGCGGCATAAAGCGAAGATGGCGATGTTCTCGCAAATCAAGGATTGGTACCATCGGAATTTCTCCGATCCGCAGGTCGTGATTCTCGCGCTCTGGCTGATCCTGGGACTCGTGCTGGTGATGACGCTGGGCCGAATTCTGGCACCTGTTTTCGCCAGCATCGTGGTCGCTTATCTGCTCGAGGGCGTTGTCATGCGCCTGCAACGTCTCGGCATCCCTAGAATAATAGCGGTGACTGCGGTATTCAGCGCTTTCATGGCGATTCTGCTGGTGGTCTTTTTCGGCATCACGCCAATGATCATTCGCCAGGTCGTCGATGCAGCGCGAGTCTTCCCGGACTACATCAGTCAGATCCAGACTTTTGTTTTGCAGCTTCCCGATCGATATCCGCAGATCGTCGGCGAAGGCCAGGTCAACGACATCCTGGAAAGCATTCGGAAATATATCGGTGAGCAAAGCACAAAGGTCGTTTCACCCTCGGGGCTCATGTACCTTATCGGCCTTGTCGTTTTCCTCGTGCTGATGCCGATCCTCGTGTTTTTCTTCCTCAAGGACAAAAACCAGATCCAGGCCTGGTTTCGACGCTACATGCCGCGCAACCGGGCGCTGGCCATGAATGTGTGGACCGAGGTCGACGCTCAGATCGGCAATTACGTTCGGGGCAAGGTTTTGGAAATCCTCGTCGTATGGATCGTCACCTATACCACCTTCGCGTTGCTCGGGCTTCCGTTTGCAATGCTGATTTCGATGCTGGTCGGGTTCTCGGTGCTGATCCCTTACATCGGCGCTGCCGTCGTGACCATTCCGGTCGCGATCGTCGCGTTCATTCAGTTCGGTTTCAGTGGTGATTTCGTCTGGGTGATCGTCGCCTACGCGATCATCCAGCTTCTCGACGGCAATGTTCTGGTGCCGGTGCTGTTTTCTGAAGTTGTGAGCCTCCACCCTGTGGCGATCATCATCGCGGTCCTCGTTTTCGGCGGCATCTGGGGTTTCTGGGGCGTGTTCTTCGCGATTCCGCTGGCCACCCTGGTCAATGCCGTCCTGCGCGCATGGCCACGTCAGGACACGGAAGCCGAGCCCGTCGCCAACGCCGGGCAGAACTGACCGACCGCATGCAGTATTCCGAAATCGAGGGCCTCGAATTCACCAGCCGCGAATTCGATCCGGATTCCGGTGAGCTCCGGCTGCGCTGGAGGCTGCTCGGCAAGGATCGGAGTCTGGCGTTGGAAGAATCTTTCGGTTTTGGCCACGCCGCCGGGAAAGTGCCATCAGAGCACCCATCTTTTCAGGCAGCCCTTGACCTGTTGCACTGGATCGCCGGTGTCAGTTACTGGAAGGTTGCCTGTCGGGGCAAGGTCCGCTTCGCGGCCGGCTGCCCGGATGCCTTTCAGGCCGATGCGCTGGCGCGGATCTACCAGCACGGACTGGCCGAAATGGCCTGGCGCAACCAACTGCAAGGACGCTATTGGCCCGGATTCGAGGCGCCCGAACCGACGGGGTGCACCGAAGCTCCGGCGCTGGGCCTCGAGCCCCGCGCTCTGGTGCCGATGGGTGGTGGCAAGGACTCGCTGGTGGCGCTGGAGCGGGTTCGAGCCCGCGGTATCACGGCTGAAACAGTGCAGGTGGGGTCGGCACCGTTGATTGGTCGGGTCGCCGAACGCGCTGGCACTCGACACCATGTCATCCGACGCCGGCTCGCTCCGGAATTGGCCGCATTGAACGCCGCCGGCGCGCTCAACGGTCATGTGCCGATCACCGCAATCAACGCTGCGGCCCTGGTGGTTGCCGCCTTGCATTGGGATTTCGACGCGGTGGTGTTCGGCAACGAGCGATCGGCCGATACCCCAACGATGATCACGCCCGACGGCCAGTCCATCAATCACCAGTTCGCCAAGAGTTATGCGTTCGAGCAATCGCTGGGGCAGTGGATAGAACGGTACATTGCCGATGACCTGGCGGTATTCTCGTTGCTGCGACGCGACAGCGAACTCGGCATCTGCCGCGAGTTTGCCGCCCTGACCTCTTATCACGACGTGTTTTCCAGCTGCAACCGCAACTTTCACCTCGAGGGGCCTCGCACCACTCGCTGGTGTGGCGAGTGCCCCAAATGTCAGTTCGTTTTTCTGGCTATGGCGCCTTTCATGGACGTGGAACGCATGCGGGCCATCTTCCACCGCGACCTGCTGGCGGAGGCCGGGCAGTCGGATGCGTTTGCCGCTTTGCTGGAGCTGGATGGTCCGCGTCCGTTCGAGTGCGTAGGCGAGGCAGGGGAGGCGCGTGCCGCCCTTGGCGCGCTTGCCGCCGACGCGCGCTGGTACGACCATGCGGTGGTACGCGAATTGGCCCTGAGAATGCACGGAATCCAGGCGCCGGATCTGGAAACGGTGCTCGGTCCCGCCGGTCCCGACCGAATTCCGGAGCGCTTCAGGCCATGAATTTCGAAGCGCTCGATAGCGGTCGAACCCTGGTGTTGGGATTCGGGCGGGAAGGCCGGGCGCTGGAACGCGCCGTGGCCCGGCGCACACCCGGAGCTCAAATCGAGGTGCTGTGCGACCGGATGCCCGAGGTCGCGCCTCGAGACTGGCCGCTGCGCATAGGCACGCCGGATTCGGTCTCCGTTGCACCCGACCGCGTCCTGCGTTCGCCGGGCGTGCCGGTTGACCTGCCGGCATTGATCCGATGGCGCGGGGCAGGCACGCCGGTAACCTGTATCTCGTCGCTCTGGTTCGGCGAGCGCCCGGACGCACGGGTCATTGCCGTTACCGGCAGCAAGGGCAAGAGCACCACCGCAGCTTTGATCGCGCACCTGCTGGCGGCCGGCGGCAAGTCGGTGGCGCTGGGTGGCAATATCGGCGTGCCTATGCTCGACCTGCTCGAGGATCGGTCCGACTGTTTCATTATCGAACTTTCGAGTTATCAACTCGCCGATCTTGAGGGGCATGCTACCGCGGCAGTCATCACGCGGCTGTTTCCCGAGCACCAGGACTGGCACGGTGGGGTGGCGAAGTATTACGCGGCCAAGCTGCGCGTGGCCGAACTTCTCGATGGCGGGCCGCTCTGGATCAACGGCGCCGATCCCGTGCTGGCAGAGGCGGTTGCAGACCTGCCCAATGTTCTGCCGGTCAATGCCGAAGGCACGATCCAGGCCGTGGACGAAGGAATCCGGCACCATGGACGACTCTTGATTGCGGCATCCGACAGCCCACTGCCTGGACGTCACAACCTGGATAATCTCGCGCTGGCGTTAGCGGTGGTCGAATCCATCGACGGACAACTGGAATCGGCGCGTGAAGGCCTGGCGTCGTTTCGGCCCCTGCCGCACCGGCTCGAACCCATTCGAGGCCCGGACGGCATGAGCTGGATCAATGACTCGATCGCGACAACACCCTACGCGACGCTTGCGGCCCTGCAGGCCAGTCCGCCTCACCCGGTGCTGATCGTAGGCGGGCTGGATCGCGGCGCGGACTGGCGGATGGTCGCGGAGTTCTGCCGGGAGAACCCGCTCGGCGGTCTGGTCGGGTTGCCGGATAACGGGCCTGCCATCTGCAAACTTGTTTCGGACGCGGGCGGTGTCCAGGCCGGGCGGGTATCGAATGTCGGGAACATGGCCGAAGCCGTCGCCGCAGCGCAGGCGCTGAGTAGACCGGGCGGAGTGGTACTGCTCTCGCCGGGCGCCCCGAGTTTTCCTCGATTCAGGGATTTCGAACAGCGCGGCGAGACATTTCGGAATGTTGTAACGGACATGGTGTAAGGGCCGGAAAGTCAGATATCTCTGAACACTTCCATCCCTATGCAGATTTTCTCCGAGATCCTCAGCAAAACGCCGCAATCGCGGGCCATGATGACGCCGCAGTAGCCAGGATGCTGAATACGGCCGGCCTAGTCGGCCACTAGAGCGATCGATCCACTGCAAAGCGCGCAAGCAGTTCCAGTGAATCGCGTTCCGCTGACGGCGGCAGGGGCGCAAGCGCCCGGCAAGCGCGTTCTGAAAATGCGGTGGCGCGTTCCAGAGCGTCATCGAGCGCGCCGGTCTTCGTCAGCACGTCGCGGACACGGTCGAGCTCATCGGTGCCGCCGGCGTGAATTGTCTCGATCAGAAATTCACGATCAGCCTGTTGCGCGGCCTTCAGGGCCAGGATCAACGGCAGCGTGACCTTGCCCTCGGCAAGATCGTCGCCGAGATTCTTGCCCAGCGGCTCGTCCCTGCCCGAATAGTCCAGCCAGTCGTCGGTGATCTGGAACGCCTGACCCAGGGCAAACCCGAAATCGGCAAGTGACTGCACGATCGGATCGGGACTGTCGGAGATCACTGCGCCCAACCGCGCGGCCGCCGCGAAAAGGCAGGCGGTCTTGTCGCCGATGACCTTCAAATATCCGGATTCGTCGAGTTCGATGTCACCCAGCTGCATCAATTGCAATACTTCGCCGGCGGCGATCGTATTGGTAGTGTCGGCCAGGATCGACATGATCGAATTCGATTCAAGCTCCACCATCAGCTGAAAACTGCGCGAATAAAGGAAATCACCGACCAGTACCGATGCTGCATTGCCCCAGACCTGGTGCGCGGTCCGTTGCCCGCGCCGCCGCTCCGAGCCGTCCACGACGTCGTCGTGCAGCAGCGTGGCGGTATGGATGAACTCGATGACGGCTGCAAGCTGTGTATGCGCCATGCCGCTGTAACCACAGGCCCGGGCCGACAGCAGGTGAACCAGGGGCCGCAATCGCTTGCCGCCGGCGTTGATGATGTATTCGCCGATCTGGTTGACAAGCAGCACATCGGATCTGAGCCGCTTCCGGATGAGCGCGTCCATCGCCTGGCGGTCGCCGGCGGTCAGGTCCATGATCTCGGCCAGCGAGCTCGGGGGCATAATCGGACTGACATGGTTCATAACCCGTGATTATACGTTTCACGGACCGACAAAGCGCTGCCGATTGCTTTTGAATCCTCTGATGACGATTCGTCCAGCCGGCCTGGCCGGGCGTGCCCCCGTCGGCCGCCGGGGCGTAAACCCACCGAGTCGGCGAGGCAGGGCTTCAGGATGAGCCGGGCGAGGGGCGCGATTCGGCGGCCGGCGGGGTTTCGGAATGCACGAGGTCGATTATCCACAGGGTCGTCGAGAGTGGCCGTGCCAGCCGGATGAGGGCTGAGTAGCCGGTTCCCTGTGCTAGACTTTCAGGCTTAAATTCATACTTGTGAGCAAGCGAAATGGCGCGCGGAATCAACAAGGTCATTCTGATCGGAAACCTGGGGGCGGACCCCGAAGTTCGCTACACGCCGGCCAATACCGCCGTCTGCAATATCAGCGTTGCGACCACCGACCAGTGGCGCGACAAGCAGACCGGAGAGCAGCAGGAAAAGACCGAATGGCACCGGGTGGTGATGTTCAATCGGCTCGGCGAAATCGCTGGTGAGTACCTCAAGAAAGGCAGCAAGGTCTATATCGAAGGTCGGCTTCAGACGCGCAAGTGGCAAGGCCAGGACGGCCAGGATCGCTACACCACCGAGATCGTCGCCAACGAGATGCAGATGCTCGACGGCCGAAGCGGCACTGCGCCGATGGACGATGCCGGGTACGGCGGCCGGCAGCAGCAGCCCCAGCAGTCGCGACAGCCTTCGCCACCTGCCGACGATGATCTGGCCGACGATATCCCGTTCTGATTTCGCCGCTTGACGGTTCTCGGAAAGCAATCATGTCCAATCTCTTGGTTACAGGAGGCGCCGGCTTCATCGGCGCCAATTTCATCCATCATGTCGTCGAAACGACAGACATCTCGGTCGTCAATCTCGACTTGTTGACCTACGCGGGAAATCCTGAATCGCTCAGCGGCGTTGAAGCCTGTCGCCACTCGCTCGTCGAAGGCGATATAGCAGACACCCGGCTGGTTCGCGCGCTTCTCGAAGAGCATCAGCCGGACGCAATCGTGCACTTTGCCGCGGAAAGTCACGTCGACCGTTCGATCGACAACCCGTCGGCGTTCATCGAAACCAACGTGCTCGGCACCCAGGCCCTGCTTGACGCATCTCTGGACTACTGGAAGGGTGGCCGTTCCGATTTCCGTTTCCTGCACGTTTCCACCGACGAGGTCTACGGCGACCTTGGACCGGACGATCCGCCATTCCGCGAAACCAACGCATACAAACCCAGTTCGCCGTATGCGGCGAGCAAGGCCGCGGCCGACCATCTGGTCCGTGCATGGCACCGCACCTGGGGCCTGCCGGTGGTGATCACGAATTGTTCCAACAATTACGGTCCTCGACAATTTCCGGAAAAGCTCATTCCGCTGATGCTGATCAATGCCCTGCAAGGCCGCGAACTGCCGGTATACGGTGACGGCCAGCAGCGCCGCGACTGGCTTTTCGTTACCGACCACTGTAGAGCGTTGGCACGCGTGCTCGAAGACGGTGCGCCGGGTCGGACCTACAACGTCGGCGGCGATGCCGAGCGAACCAATATGGAAATCGTCCACACGCTGTGCGATCTTCTCGATCAGCGGGTTCCGGGAGCGCAGCCGCGACGAGAGCTGATCCGCCACGTGACGGATCGTCCGGGCCATGATCGGCGCTACGCCATCGATGCATCGCGTATTCGAGACGAGCTTGACTGGGTGCCGCAGATGGACTTGGAATCCGGCCTGGAGGCCACGGTGACGTGGTACCTTGAAAACCGAGGCTGGTGGCAGCGTATACAGGACGGCTCGTACCGCGGCGAAAGGCTCGGAACTCGCGGGGAAGCCCGGTGAAAGCAATGCTTCACCTGGCCTGAACGGAAGCGAGAGCATGGATATCGTCAATACTGATCTTCCCGGTGTCATGTTGATTCGTCCCGATGTATTCGGCGACGAGCGGGGGTGGTTTCTCGAAAACTGGCGTTACGAGCGATTTGCCGATGCGGGCATCGAGTTTTCATTCTCGCAGGTGAATACCAGTCATAGCCGGTTCGGTGTTTTGCGAGGTTTGCATTACCAGTGGCCCGAGCCACAAGGAAAACTGGTCTGGGTCACGTCCGGGCGCGTGTTCGACGTGGCCGTCGACATCCGTTCTGACTCGTCCGAATTCGGACGCTGGGCCGCGGTCGAGCTGAGCGCCGAGAATCACCATCAGCTCTGGATCCCCGAAGGTTTCGCGCACGGCTTCCAGGTGTTGTCGGAAACGGCGACTTTTTCTTACTTGTGCACACGCCCGTACCGGCCCGAATGCGATGCCAGCGTGGCTTGGGACGACGAAGATATAGGAATACGGTGGCCGCATCGGCCTTCTTCGCTTTCGGCCAAGGATGCGTCGGCGCCCAGACTCGAAAAGATAGCCAAGGAGCGTTTACCCAAATGCGAATCCTGTTGACTGGATGCGGCGGGCAGCTGGGCCGCCATCTCGCGCCCCGGCTTGCCCGGCTTGGTGAAGTCATAGCGACCGACCGCGAAGGTGGTGATTTTCAGTGTGACCTGTCCGACCGGCGTCTCCTGGACAAGACCCTTCACCGGGTCAAGCCCGACATCGTGGTCAATCCCGCCGCCTGGACCGCGGTCGATCGGGCCGAGGACGAGCCTGAACTCGCGGCCAAATTAAACAGGGCCATGCCCGGCTGGATAGCGGCCTGGTGTGCCGAAAACGACGCGCTGCTGTTTCATTTTTCGACCGATTACGTCTTTTCCGGCCACCATGACAGACCGTGGAGCGAGCGCGACGAGCCGTCTCCTGCCAACGTGTACGGCCGGACGAAACTCGATAGCGAGCGCGCGATTGCCGCCAGTGGCGCGCATTCAGTGATCGTGCGCACAGCATGGTTGTACAGCCATTTTCCGGGCAACTTTCTTTCGGCCATTCTGACGCGGGCCGGCCAGGGCCAGCCGCTGAAGATCGTCTCCGACCAGTTCGGCTCGCCGACATGGGCCGGGCACCTCGCGGACGCTACCGTGGCTTTGCTCGAGCGTCGCGACCGGCTGCCGGATCGCTGCAGCCTTTTCCACTTCGCCGGCAAGGGCTGCATGTCCTGGCATGACTTCGGCCAGCTCGCGGTTGAGCGCGCGGTAGAGATTGGTGCGCTAGACAAGCCGGTATCGGTTTCGCCGATAGAGAGCGCCAATTGGCCGCAAAAGGCCAAGCGCCCGGTGTGGTCGGTGCTCGATTGCAGTCGATACGAAGAGTTCACAGGCCTGGAGATACCGTCGGTGGAACGGGGGCTCGACGAATGCATGGCATTCTGGAAGGAATCGATATGTTGATACCCGTCATCTTGTCCGGTGGTGCCGGAACCCGTCTCTGGCCGGTTTCACGCAAGGCGCACCCCAAGCCATTCATGCGGCTGGCCGACGGCCAGACGCTGGCCGGTGCCACGCTCAAGCGGGCGCTAGGCGTGGTCGATCACGAAAACGTGCTGACCGTTACCGCACGCGATTACTACTTCTTTACGCGCGACATCTACCGCGAGGTGGCGCCTGAAGCCAGACACGCTTTCGTGCTGGAGCCGGAAGGACGCAACACCGCCGCGGCGATCGCAGCGGCGGCGCTCTGGGTTCAAGACGAGTTCGGCGCCGAGGCACGGTTGCTGGTACTGCCGGCCGACCACTTGGTGCGCGATCGCAAGGCTTTCGGCGAGGCCGTTCAACGCGCTGATGCGCTTGCAGCGGAAGGCTGGCTGGTCTGCCTGGGGGTTCAGCCGACCCACGCGGAGACCGGCTTCGGATATATCCGGGCCGGCGAGCGCCTGGATCACGACGGTGCGCGAATCGAGGCATTTGTCGAAAAGCCCGATGCCGAAACGGCGCAACGTTATTTCGAAAGTCGACAATATCTCTGGAATGCCGGCATGTTCTGTTTCACCGCCAAGGCCATACTCGAGGCGTTGGCCGAACAGGCGCCGGATATCCTGGCCGGCGTCGAGGCGACGTGGGGCGAAACTGCCCGTGAAGAGGACCCGGTGGAACTGGATCCGGCGCGCTTCGCCACGGTGCGAAGCGAGTCCATCGACTTCGCGGTGATGGAGCGCGCGCCCCGGCGTGCGGTCGTGCCGGTGGCCTGCGGGTGGAGCGACATCGGTTCCTGGCAGGCCATCAGCGAACTTTATGAAACCGACGGCGCCGGCAACCAGGTGCAGGGGCATGCCGTGCTGGTTGGGTCGAGAAATACATTCGTTCAAAGCGATAAGCGCCTGGTGGCCGCCGTGGGCGTCGACGACCTGGTCATCGTCGATACCGGAGACGCAGTGCTGGTGGCGCGTCGGGGCAGGGCGCAGGAAGTCAAGGCCGTGGTCGAAGAACTTACCCGGCGCGACCATGATTCGGCCGTGTTCCATCAGACCGTGCATAGGCCCTGGGGCAGCTACACGGTGCTCGAGGATGCCGCCGACTGCAAGGTCAAGCGATTGGTGGTCTCCCCGGGCGGAGTGTTGTCATTGCAGCGCCATGAACATCGAAGCGAGCATTGGACCATTGTTTCCGGCGTTGCAAGAGTGCGTGTGGGCGACAAGCAGTTCGATCTGGGTGCGAATCAGACCGTCGAAATCCCGGCCGGGTCGCTGCATCGCCTGGAGAATCCGGGCGAGGACAACGTGCACATCATTGAAGTTCAGACCGGCAGCTATTTCGGCGAAGACGACATTGAGCGGCTGGAGGATGTCTATGGGCGTGCGTAGGGCGGTACTGCGGACCCTGCTGCCGGCTGCACTTGTCCTTGGGGGCTGTCAAGAACAAGAGGATGTTTCGATGCGCTCGGGTAGCGAGCTTTCGACAGAGAAATTCGAGAGCGTGAACATGGACTGGCGTGATCGCCGCATGGCGCGACTGACCGAACCGCACGGATGGTTGAGCCTGGCCGGCCTGGTAATGCTCCAGCCCGACAGCCTGACGACCGTCGGCAGCGATCCGGACAACGATGTGGTGGTGTCTTCGGGACCGGCTCGCTGGGGCAGCGTTCTGGTGGATGAAGCGGGGCGCGCCCGGTTTGACGTGGCAGCCCGAGGTGAAGTCCGCATCGATGACGAAGATGTGGCTTCAGCGGAGATGACGCTTAGCGGCGACGGTGATCCCGTTCACGTGGAGGCCGATGGTGTTCGGATCCACCTTGTTGCGCCCGGCGGCCAATTGGCGTTGCGTATTCGTGACCCACGTGCGTCGACACGAACCGAATTTGTTGGCCTCGATTATTACCCCTTGGACCGGGATTGGCGGGTGGATGCGGAATTCATTCCGCATCCTGATGACTCCACCCTGCAGGTCGCCAATGTCATGGGTCAACTTATCGAAGAGCCCAACCCGGGGAGGGCGGAGTTTGTTCGTGAAGGCAAAACGATATCGCTTGAAGCCGTACGCGAAGATGATCAGTTGTTCTTCATCTTCGCCGATCGAACATCAGGGCGCGAGACTTACGGGCTTGGGCGCTTTCTTTATGCCGAATTGCCGCGCGACGGTCGCGTGGTGCTCGATTTCAACCAGGCCTACAATCCGCCGTGCGCATTCAATGCTTACACGACGTGCCCGCTTCCGCCGCAGTCCAACCGCGTTGACGTCTGGATTCGAGCCGGTGAAAAGCAGTATGCCGGCAAGCCCGGACTGGAAAAACCCCGAGCCCTGCCAGTAGATGGGCGCCTGTCAGATTTCTGACCGCGGCGCACGCCGGGTCGGCAACTTTTTTCAGGATCGAGCGATGATGACCACAGATTGATTCCGGCCTCTCCAGGTGCCGGCCATGATGTTTTGTCGGTCTGGCAGGGGTCGTGCCCTGACCAAGCGGCGCTTCTGTGAAGCATTGAGAGTGAAAGGCCGCGGTCATTTATCCGGAGCGTACTATCGGCCCCTGAATTCCGGCTTTCTTTTTTCCAGGAAAGCAGCCGTGCCTTCGCGCATGTCTTCGGTGGCACAGCATAATGCGAAGCGCGCAGTCTCGAAGCCAAGCCCCTGATCCAGCGGCATATCGAGGCCGTTGTCGACCGTCTCCAGGATTGCGCCGACGGCATGCGGCGCGGCTGTAGCCAGGCGCTTGGCGACATTCAAGGTGTGCTCCGAGAGCTCTCCGGCATCAAAGACACCCTGCACAATGCCGTAATGTTCGGCGGTACGGGCATCCACCGGTTCACCGGTCAGGATCATTTCCAGCGCGCGGCTGCGTCCGGCCAGTCTGGAAAGCCGCTGCGTGCCACCGAATCCGGGCATGATGCCCAGCTTGATTTCCGGAAGACCCAGACGAGCGTTCTCCGAGGCATAACGGAAGTGGCATGCCAGAGCCAGTTCCAGGCCGCCGCCCAGGCAGTAACCGTTGATGGCGGCAATGACCGGCTTGGTCATTGTCTCTATTCGCCGCATCAACTGCTGGCCGCGTTCGGAGAAGTGGCGGGCGTCCAAAGGCGTCTGATCGCGTATCTCCGAGATATCGGCGCCGGCGACGAAAGCCTTTTCGCCCGCGCCGGTCACGACGACTGCGCGAACTGCATCATCATTGGCAAATGCTTCGAATGCTTGGTGCAGTTCGACGACGGTGCGATGATTGAGCGCGTTGAGCTTCGCAGGCCGTGTGACGGTAAGCACGGCGACGCGGCCGTGCATTTCGACCTTCAGATTCTGATAGTTCATGCGAGTGCTGGTTGAATGGAAGTGGTCAGCAGTCTACCGCAGCCTTTCAGTACTTCGTCATGATTCGTGCCAACGCCAGGAACATGTTCAACAGCCATGCGCCCACGGCTGCAAGTGTTTCGTCGAATCCCATTGTCTGCCGGTCGCCTTCGGGTACGAGAAATTCCAGCGCGCCGCCGCACAGGGCTGCCCCGACAATCAGCAGCGCGATTGCCGGGGCGGCTCTCATGACTTGTCGATTTCCTGACGAATTCGGTATTCGCGAGACGTCAGCCAGGCCTCCATGCGTTGGAGCCTCTCATCAAGCGCACGGTAGCGATTGTTCAGGGTCGAGACACCCTCCACGGGTGCGCGTCTTGTTTCGCGCCAGAATTTCTCGTCGGCCTCGTCCGCGTACATGTCGGACGGCGCCACCGGCAATAGAAGCGCCAAGGCGAGATAGCCGATGACGATGACCGCAGTGAAAGGAATGGCCAGCAAGACCACGCCGACCCGCAGCGCGGTGAGGTTGAATCCGCTCCAGTCAGAGATGCCGGCGCAGACGCCGGCAAGCAGACCGCGTTTGCGGTTGCGATACAGTCGATTGCGATTGTAGTTCTCGTATCGGTCGCGTTTCATGATTTGCTCCTCCATTCTGGCGCGTCGGCGTCGAGAATCCGCTCCAGGTTGTGGATGCGCTCTTCCATCCGCCTGGCGTTTTCGTGCAGATCTTCGAGCAAGGACTCGTCCTTGCTGGTCAGTCGCTTGCTGGCCGAATTGCGCGTGGCGTAGTGCAGGATCAGCCAAATCGGCGCAACTATGACCAGGAAGACGACGATCGGTACGAACAGTAGTTCGGACATGGCGAAGTACTCCTGTTACTTGTCTTTACGGCTGCTCTTCAGCGCGTCCAGTTCGGCCTCCACGCGCTCGTCGCGCTGGAGCTGATCGATTTCTTCGTCCAGCGATTTGGCCTTGCGGCCCATGTCCAGCGATTCCGCCTCCGACTCGATGTGGTCGATACGACGTTCGGCCGAGTCGAAGCGATTCAACATATCGTCGATCTTGTCGTTGTGGATCTGCTTGCGGCTCTTGAGCTGGTGCTGTGCGGAACGATGGCGCATGACAATAGCGCGCTGCCGTGCCCGAGCATCGTTGAGCTTGGCCTGCAGCCTTGCGATATCGTCGTCGTATTTGGTCAGTTGTTCGTCGTACATGGACAACTCTTCGGAAAGATGCTCGATGCGGTCGCCGAGCGCCGTTTTTTCCGCCAGCGCGGCGCGCGCAAGATCTTCGCGTTCCTTGTCCAAGGCAAGTTCTGCCTTGCGTTCCCAATCGAGCTTCTGTTGCTCCAGATGTTTGAGCAGGCGGGTTCGCTCCTTCTTCTCGGCCAGGCACTTGGCCGTCGCCGACCGGATCTCGACCAGCGTGTCTTCCATTTCCTGAATCATCAGGCGGATCATCTTCTCAGGATCCTCGGCTTTTTCAAGCGCCGCGTTCAGGTTCGCGTTGATGATGTCTCCTAGCCGCGAAAATACGCCCATGGTTTTCTCCTTGTCTCGAAAGGTTGGTTTGACTTTCTGTATACAAATTCCATGCCAAGAAAAAAAATCAATAAAAACAGAAGGCTGGAGATCCACAATGCTGCGAGATGGCAATATAAACCGATAGACGGTAAATATTACCAGGCTGAATCAACTGAAATGAGGCCTGGAAGTTGAACCGCTGCCGAGCGCACGGGTCCAAAGGCGGCCTGAAGGCGTTTTCTGGCGCAGTCGGGTACAATATGCGGTTTACGCCGAAGCATTAATTTTTCAACCGGAGGTTTTATGCTCAAGTTGTTTTTCAACGCGCTGCTTCTGACGGCAGTAGCACTGCCGGTCGCGGCACAGGATCTGGAGTCCGATCAGGGCAAGCTGGGTTATGCCATTGGATATGAATTCGGATCCGAAACCAGCCAGTGGGATGTCGATATCGAGGCGGTCGTCGCCGCCATTCGCGACGCCAACGCCGGGCGTGAACCGCAGGTGCCGGCAGCGGAAATGCAGCAGGTCTTGAGCGCCTTCAACGAACGCGTCCGGGAGCAGCGCATGGAGCAGTTCCAGCGGCTTGCCGAGGAAAACAAGACCCGCGCGGACGAGTTCCTGGCAGAAAACAAGTCCAAGAACGGCATCGTCACTTTGCCAAGCGGCGTTCAGTACCGCGTCATCGAAGAAGGCGAGGGCGCACGTCCCAGCCTTACCGATACCGTCACGGTTCACTACCGCGGCTCCAAGGTCGATGGGCGCGAGTTCGACAGCTCCTTCGCGCGCGGTGTGCCGGCGGTCTTTCAGGTTGACAGCGTGCTCGAAGGCTGGCAGGAAGTCCTGCCGCTGATGCGCGAAGGCGCTTACTGGCAGGTTTTCCTGCCGCCGGAATTGGCATTCGGTATGCGCGGTGATCCGCCACTGATCGGTCCGAACGAAGCGCTCAAGTTCGACATCGAACTTGTTCAGATCGGTGCCCCGGAAGGCGCGCAGCAACAGGGCGGACAGTAGCGTTCGGTCTCGCCAATGACGGAACTTGCTGCGAATCTGCAACCGATCGAGTCGCCGTGTGTCAGTATCTGCCGGCTTGACGACAACGATATCTGCGTGGGTTGCTTTCGCACCGCTCGCGAAATCGGCGAGTGGTTATCGTATTCAGACCAGAAACGCAGCGAGATCATCGAACGGCTTCCGGCACGCGCCGGAAGCCGTTTTGATTAGCAACCGTTCCGGCTGCTGATCGGGCGATCACACCGGGCGTGACAGAGATTTTCCGAGAAGCGCTGGAGGCCCGCCTTTCGGCGCAACTTTTCCCCCTTGATACGCCGCTTTCCGAGCTTCCCGTCGGCGGCTACAGTCCTGAATCAGACAGCCGGCAGCGCGCTGCCGCGGTCCTCGTCGGCGTGACCGCCGGCGTCGAACCGGGCGTTGTCCTGACGCTTCGTTCGCGCCAGCTCGAATACCACGCCGGCCAGGTTTCTTTCCCCGGCGGCGGGCGCGACGCCCCGGGCGAGTCGGTGGTGGAAACGGCGCTGCGCGAAGCCAGGGAAGAAGCGGGGATACAGGAGAACAAGGTTCGCCCGCTGGGATTCCTGGGACGATACGACACCATTACCGGTTACCGGATGACGGCGGTGGTTGCGAGCCTGGAGCCGGATACCGCTTTCCAGCCGGACCGCAACGAAGTCGAGAGCGTGTTCACGGTCCCGCTGGCCCACGTGGTCGACCCGGGACGCTTTCGCCGAGACACCGTGCGCTACGCGGGTCGCCGCTTCGAGATCGTCACCTTCGAACACGCCACCCACCACATTTGGGGTGCAACCGCGGCACTGCTTGAGGATTTCGGGGCGAGGGTCGGATGCGGTCGCCCCTGAAGGACCAGCTTGAGCACACGGCAAAATCTCTATCGGCGCTTCAGCGATTGCGCAATCGATCCAACGGGTCTTGCCTGTAAAGCGCGACCAGCAGACGATAGACCTCGGGTTCAACATTGGCCAGTTGCTCGGGCCAGTCGAAAAAGTATTCCGAGGCCACTGCGAAGAATTCGGCCGGACTTTCCACCGCGTAAGGATCAATTGCGGGCGCCTCGCCGGCGCGAATCTGATGCTCCAGTCGACGGTACGCGGCGCTGAAGGTGTCGACCCAGTCGCGGTGCGCGATTTGACGGGGCAGTGGCGGATAGCCGTCGGCATCGCCATTGAGGTGATCGATCTGGTGGGCCAGCTCATGAACAACAACGTGATAGCCGTCGCCATGCCCGGATTGATCGACATCGGCAAGCGAAAGAACGACCGGGCCGCGATACCAGGCTTCGCCAGCGCGAAGATCCCGCCCGCGGTGAACGACACCGGCGTCATCGGTTTCTTCGAAATCCGACTCGAACTCGTCTTCGTACAGGATGAAGGTGTGGAACTGGCGATATGCTTCCAGCCCGATTCCAAGCGCGGGCAGGGCGGCGTGCGCAGCGACCGGCAGACAGTGTCGCCAGCACGGCTGAAAACCACCGGCCCCGTGGAATTCCTTGCCGGCGAGAACCAATGCCGCCAGCCGTCGCAGCCGCCCACGCTCTTCGCGATTCAACGAGGCAAGACAGCGACTGGCGTTGCAGACGGCGGAGAACTCCACCGCGTCGGGCATCATTTTATCGGCTCGACGCGAGAGCCGGCGCCTTTGGAGCCAGCCGATCATGTCCGGCCGAGCCATTCGGGAGGAATGCGTTTCACAGCATGTTCGCGGGCCCTCAGCCGGCCTTTTCCTTTTCTACGCCGAGCCGCTTGTGCATGATAGGGCTGGTTGTAGTGTATTGCAGGAACTGGCGTGCATCGGGGTCGAGGTGCTTCTGTACGCCGAACGCGGCCAGCGCCGCTTCGTGGAACCCGGACAGGATCAGTTTCTTCTTGCCGGGGTAGGTGTTGATGTCGCCCACCGCGAACACCCCCGGGATTGATGTCTGGAATTTTTCCGTATCGACGGGAATCTGTTTCTTCTCGATCTCCAGCGACCAGGCGGCGATGGGCCCGAGATCGGGCGCAAGTCCCCAGAAAACCAGAACTTCATCGCCTTCCACCCGAATCTTTTCACGCTCCAGCGTGTTGAGCTCCAGGGCATCGATGCGACCGGGTACACCCAGTGCCTCGCCGACCGTGCCTTGCTGCTCGGAAACCTTGCCCTGTTCGACGAGTTGCTTCATTTTTGCGACCGAGGCCGGCTGGGCGCGATACTCCTTGCGCCGGTGAGCCAGCGTAACGTGGTCGGCAATCTCGGCAAGATCGAGCGTCCAATCCAGCGCCGAGTCGCCCCCGCCAAGGATGATCAGGCGCTTGCCGGCGAATTGTTTCCGATCCGTCACCTTGTAATGCACATTGGCGGCCTTCAGATCTTCCAGCCCCTTTGCGCGCAGCCGGCGCGGCTGGAAAGCGCCCAGGCCGGCGGCGATGATGACGCTGCCCGCGTCGAATTCGGTCCCCTTTGAAGTCACAACGCGAAAACGGTTGTTTTCAAGCGCCTCGAATTCGGCGACTTCCTGGCCCAGGTGAACTCCCGGCTCGAACGGCCGGATCTGCTCGACCAGTTTGTCGACGAGCTCTTGTGCGCCGATCGTGGGCCATGCAGGAATGTCGTAGATCGGTTTCTCCGGATACAACTCGCTGCACTGGCCACCGACCTGGCCAAGCGAGTCGACCAGATCCGCCTTGAGTCCCAGCAAGCCGAGTTCGAATACCTGAAACAGCCCGACGGGGCCCGCGCCGACGATCACGGCATCGGTTTTAATGGTCATGCAATTTCCCGAGTTTGAATTCGATTGGAAGTCGATGCAGTACCCCCGACCAATAGCCGGTTCGGTAGCATTGACTATTCAAGAGTACATGAAGGCGGTCGAGTCGATGTCCAAGTTGTCTTTTCGTTTTTTTCCGGTTGCCGCGCTCGTAACCGGTTTGTCGTCGAACGATTGTAGTCGCCTGTGCGAGACGATACGGCGGGAAGGCCGATGACCGGGAACATACAGCTACACCCGGAGTGGTTGCGGTTGTTGGAATCTGAATTCGAGCAGCCCTACATGATTGCGCTCAAGCGGTTCCTGCTGGAGCGGAAGGCCGCCGGCGCCGAGATATATCCGCCCGGCGATCTGATATTCAATGCGTTGGACTCCACGCCCCCATCGCGCGTCAGGGTCGTGATCCTCGGCCAGGACCCCTACCATGGGCCGGGCCAGGCGCACGGACTATGCTTCTCGGTTCGGCCGGGCGTTCGGGTTCCGCCGTCTCTGCTCAACATCTTCAAGGAACTGCAGGATGACGTCGGGTTCGTCATCCCCGGCCACGGATGTCTGCAGCCGTGGGCCGACCACGGTGTCCTGCTGCTCAACGCCGTGCTTACGGTCGAGCGCGGTCAGGCGGGCGTGCACCAGGGGAAAGGCTGGGAGCGATTTACGGACCGCGTCGTCGAAGTTGTCAACGGCGGGGAGAGGCCGGTGGTATTCATGCTCTGGGGCAGTCAGGCGCAGCGCAAGGGTGCCGGTATAGACCGCAATCGCCACCTGGTCCTGACCGCGCCGCATCCTTCACCGTTGTCCGCCCACCGTGGATTTTTCGGGTGCAAGCATTTTTCGCGGTCCAACCGCTGGCTGGACGCGCAGGGGATGACGCCGGTGGACTGGAGCCTTCCCGAGAAGATGTGATCGGCCTCAGGTGGCAGTTCGCGGGAAAACCTGGCTCGAGGTCGGGATAAAGGAAGATTGAGAAGATGGTGGCCAGGGACAGAACCGGAGCGCCAGCGGAGCTCGCCGGCTTTATGCCGGCAATCTAACTGCCGCGCGAAGCGCGATAGGCAGTTCGCAGGAAAGCCTGGCTCGAGGTCGGGATAAAGGAAGATTGAGAAGATGGTGGCCAGGGACAGAATCGAACTGCCGACACGGGGATTTTCAATCCCCTGCTCTACCGACTGAGCTACCTGGCCTCCAGGGTTGACCGCTTGCGACGCTGGACCGCGATCGCAAGCCGGATATTTAACCGCGAACTGGCCAAAATGTCAACCAGTAGTTGGACGATTGATGGTCAATCAGCGCGATTATTCCTCTTGCGGGAGTTCGATGATTGCCGTCAGCACTTGCGTGCCGCGTCCGGAGTCCGTACGCGCGGCTGTCCAGGCCAGAAGGATCCGGTCGCCGATTGCCGCCAGCCGCGGGAAACCGCTGACGCGGCTGCGATCCACCCGAGTCACGGTGCTCTCGCCCTTCAGGGCACCGTCCGGCGAATAGCGCGCGATCCGTAGCCTGGCGCCGTCGTCCGCATCATCCATCCAGCCAAGCGCGAAACCGTCATCGATCCAGGCGAGCTGAACGCGGCCCAGCGCCGTGCCGCGTGACCGGGTCACGGGAGGGCCGAAGGTGGCGCCGGCATCGGTCGATATCGCGAACCGTACGCTCGGACTCTCGCCTGCCATGGTGAACCAGGCGACGACGACCCTCATCCCGCTTGCGAGCAGTGACGGGCCGTTGACCGGACACCCTGCAATCTTCCATCCATCTTTGTGCACAAGGCGAGGCTCCGACCAACCGTCGCCTGTTCGTCGCACCACCGCGATGTCACGAATTTCATGTTCGGTTCGATTGCGATAGGCGATGATCGGGCCGAGAGCGGTCGTCCCGCTTGCGGTCTGGCAACAGTCGCAGACGCTGTCGTCGACAAGTTGTTCCGGGCCGAGCGTGCCGTCGGCGTCGATCATGGCGGTGCGCAACGTCATGAATCCGCCGTGTTCGTGCTCGTCGGCCCCGACGGAGCGGGTTTCACGGCCGTCCAGCCAGACGATCCCGGTACCGTCGTGGTCGGTCGGGAAATAACTCACGAAACCGTGTTCGGTCGGAGTCCGGTCGCCATGCGGGATTTTCGGTTCGCTCCAGCTTTTGCCGGCATCCGACGAGTGCGCGAAACGAATGTCGTACGCGTAGGTTGAATCGGCCGATTTTTCGAGCCAGTGAGCAATCCAGGTGCCGTCGGTGCGCGCGTGAACCGCAGGGGTGTCGGCCCAGTTGGCAAACCAGTCGCGGCCGCGGGCAACTTCGCGAACTTCGCCGAATCGGCCGCCTTCATAGCGACTCAGCTTCAGGACGTGGAATTCGCCGTCCCTTTCTATCCAGCTCAAAATGGCGCCCGAGCCGTTTGGCAGCGTCGTCAGACCGGGTGCCATGGCGTTGCTGCCGGCTGGATTCTCGATACCCAGTGCCAGCGCCTGTGCCTGGACTGAAGCGGCGGCGAGAAGCAGTATCATGAAAGTGAGAAAAATCTTGCGGAACATTTTCGTACCCCGGGAATTCAGAAATATGATCGAATACCTGATGATGGCAGACTCACTGGAATTTCCAAAGCGAAGGAGAAACGGCCATGATGACAGGAATGAACGAGATGCGGTGCTTTCGATGGACGGCGTTGTTCGCCCTGGCCCTGGCTTTCGTCTCCGGCTGTTCGGCGATTCCGCGAAGCGATCCACCGAGTTACGGCGACTGGCGGCCCGAGTCGGGGCAGCCGGTGGACCGGGTTCGCTTTTCGAACCTGATCGACTGGCAACCGCTGGATCGCGACTGGCTGCTGCTGCGGTTCAACGGCGGCAGCTCGTTCGCGATTCGCCCGCGTGATCCCTGCATGGCCGACGTTCGCGAAGCCGGAACGCTGGAACTCGTCTCGGCGATGCCGAATCTGCTGCACCGATCCGACCAGGTGCGGCTGGACGATAATGTCTGCCTTATCGAGGAAATCCGGTCCATGCCTTCGCGAGCTGGCGGCGGCACCGCTCGAGGCAGCGCTTACCTATCCGGCGGTGGCTGACCGGACCCATGCTAGCAGCCGTATCATTCCGGCGGCACATAGCCTTCTGCGGCATCCACTTCGCCGCCGAACAGGAAGGCCTCGGCCTGCTCCTCGAGATATTTCCGGTGCTCGCGATCGATCGGCGAGAGTCGTTTTTCGTTGATGAGCATGGTCTGGTGGGCCAGCCATTTTTTCCAGGCCTCGGCGGAAATCTCGTTGTAGATCCGCTCGCCCAGCTCACCCGGGAGCGGCTTGCGCGTCAGCCCTTCGGCCTCGCGGCCGAGATAGCTACAGTGCACTATTCTGGTCATTGATATGTGTCCGATACGGAATTGGAGAAAATCGCTGCAAAGCGTAGCGAGCGGGTGGCTGGCGGTGGTCGCCGGAGCGCAGAATCCGCAGTGTACGAGAGTTTATACATGAGGAATTCGAGCACCGCCGAACGCCGCCAGGCGCACGCGCAGTAGCTTTGCAGTGATTTCCTAGATTAACAGCCAGAAGTCGACTATCGCATCGCCGCCCACGAGTACCAGCCAGCCGGCGGCCGCCAGGAAGGGGCCGAAGGCGATCGGCACTTCGCGCCCCATTTTCCGGAGCGCGATGAGCGCAAGTCCGAGTACCGCACCGACACCCGATGCAAGCAGTATGACCGTCGGCAGAACCTGCCAGCCGAACCAGGCCCCGATGGCGGCCAGCAGTTTGAAATCCCCGTAGCCCATCCCCTCCTTGCCGGTCACCAGGCGGAACAGGTGAAAAACCAGCCACAGCATCAGGTATCCGGCAACCGCGCCGAAGACCGCCGATTCCAGATCGGTAAAGACGCCGAAAACGTTCAGGATCAGTCCCAGCCAGAGCAGCGGGAGGGTCAGCTGGTCGGGCAGCAGCTTGTGCTCCAGGTCGATGCCGGCCGCGCCGATGAGCGTCCAGGTGAAGACCAGGCCCGCGAGTCCGGCTGCGGTAGGTCCCAGTTGCCAGATCACCAGCACCGAGAAGATCGCCGTGAGCAGCTCGACGACCGGGTAGCGCATCGATATGGTCGTACCGCATTCGCGGCACCGGCCCCGAAGAATCAGCCAGCTGGCCACCGGAATGTTGTCATACCAGGCGATGTTCCGGCCGCAAGACGGGCAGCGCGATCGACCGCTGGCAATTCCGGCCGGCGTCTCTTCGGGTGCTTCTCCGCTGTCAAGGCCCAGCAACTCGCGGCACTGGCATTTCCAGTCGTGGATCAGTGCGGCCGGAAATCGCAGCATGACTACGTTCAGAAAACTTCCGACGAGCAAGCCGAGAACGACGACCAGCGCATAGAGCGTGGCCGGGTGGAGAGCAGCCAGGTATTCCATCGATTACATGACGGCCGCCATCTTGAAGATGGGCAGGTACATGGCCACCACGATGGCGCCGACAATAGTGCCGATCAGGATGATGATGAACGGCTCGAGCAGACTCGACAGCGCATCGACGGTATTGTTGACTTCCTCTTCGTAGAAGTCGGCCACCTTGAGCAGCATCGCGTCCAGCGATCCGGCTTCCTCGCCGATCGCGGTCATCTGGACGACCATGGGTGGGAAAAGCCCGGTCTGCTGCATCGCCAGCTGCAACTGGTGCCCGGTCGCGACGTCGTCGCGGATCTGCAGCGTCGCGTCGCCGTAGACGACGTTGCCGGTGGCGCCTGCCACGGTCTTGAGCGCATCGACCAGCGGAACGCCGGCGGCGAAGGTCGTGGCCAGGGTGCGCGCGAATCGGCTGAGCGCGGATTTTTCCAGCACCGAGCCTATGATTGGAATTTTCAGGCTGGCGCGGTCGAGGAAGTGCGCGAAAGGCTTGCTGCGTTTCTTGAGTTGTATGATTCCGACGATCGCGGCAATGATGATGATCAGGTACAGCCACCCGATCCTCTGCAGCGATTCAGAAATGTCCACGATCAAGCGCGTGAAGGCCGGCAGGTCGCCGCCGAAGCTCTGGAAGATGCTCTCGAACTGCGGAATCACCACCACCAGCAGGATCGTGGTCACGGCAATGGCCACGCCCACCACGGTCGCTGGATAGAACAGGGCTTTCTTGATCTTGCCCTTGATCGACTCGATGCGTTCCTTGTAGGTCGCGATGCTGTCGAGCACCTGGTCCAGCACGCCGGCGCTTTCGCCGGAATCAACCAGGTTGACGTACAACTCGTCGAAGTACGCCGGGTGCTTGGCCAACGATTCGGACAGCGTGGCGCCGGATTCGACATCGATGCGAATCGTGTTGATCAGCTTTTGCAGGCGCGGGTTCTCTGCGGCCGCAGCGATGATGCCGAAGGCCTGCACCAGCGGGATGCCGGCGTTCAGCATCGTCGCCAGCTGGCGGGTGAACACTGCGATGTCGCGCGCCGAGATGGACTTGCCGGCCCCGCCGAACAGCGGTTTGGGTTTCTTGCGCACGCGTGACGGGGTAATGCCCTGCTTGCGCAGTTCGGCGCGGATCAGCGTCTGATTGCGCGCCGATCGCTCACCTTTGAGCACCTTGCCGCGTTTGTCCTTTCCCTCCCACAGAAAGACTTCAAGTTCGTCGCGGGTCGTCGCCATGAAAATTCTCCTGTAATCCTCTTCTACCAAATCCCCGAGGCTCTATTTTCATGCACTTAGCGCCCAATTACAATGCTTTCGTTCACTTTCCCGGTGGTTTGCGCGGCGGGAGCAGGCTTTCGATCAGCATCAACGTGACCCCGATCACGATCGCAGAATCGGC
>Ga0102926_1000089_pt1 | contig 44253 bp, 46 predicted proteins | sample SalPonR1_A_D2_MG_FD_78173 | JGI IMG/M metagenome (GOLD analysis project Ga0102926, IMG submission 78173) | Salt pond soil microbial communities from South San Francisco under conditions of wetland restoration - Salt Pond MetaG R1_A_D2_MG | ecosystem: Environmental > Aquatic > Marine > Intertidal...
AATAGAAATAATTAAAAAAGATAACAACAGAATCAAACTTAAAATTTATGGAATTTTTTCAAACGAAGGCACAGTAAAAATGGAAGAATTGGTAGAAGTTTTAAAAAAATTGACATTGGATATAAAAAATTATAAGATAATCAGGGAAGACATGATATTTGAAGAATGAGATAATATCATTATCATATAAATATTGACAAGAATGAAGTAATTTGATAAACTAATACTTCGTAAGTAGCCGCACTAAGTGGGTTTTAAAACGAAAGTACCTACACGGGCGAGACTGGTATGAGGAGGTGTATTATGATGTATGCAGTTATAGAAACAGGTGGAAAACAATATAAAGTTCAAGAAGGCGAAGAAATAAGAGTTGAAAAACTTGATGTAGAAGAAGGAAATGAATATAAATTTGATAAAGTAATGCTTATATCTAATGATGGTGAGCTTAAGGTTGGCAAACCATATGTTGATGGAGCATCAGTTGCAACAACTGTTGTTAAGCACGACAAAGATAAAAAAATAATAGTTTACAAGTATAAAGCAAAAAAAGACTATAGAAGAAAACAAGGACATAGACAACCTTATACACAAGTTAAAATTGAAAAAATAGAAGGTTAAGTATGATATCTGTAAAAGTACAAAAGAAGGATGATTTTTATACAGGATTCGAAGTACTTGGGCATTCAGATTATGCTGAGAGTGGTAAAGATATTGTATGTTCGGCAGTTTCCATTCTTGCTTATACACTTCTAAATTCAATAAATATTATTGGGGAAATAGACGAAAATAATATAATGATAGAAGAAAATGAAAAAGATGGATTATTAACTGCGAAGATAGAAGAATATAATATAAAAACAAATCTACTATTTGATAACTTTTTAATAGGAATAGAATTATTAAAAGAAGATTATAGTGAGTATATTACACTGAAACACGAGGAGGTGTAACAATGTTAAAAAAATTAAATTTGCAATTATTTGCACATAAAAAAGGTGTAGGTAGTACAAAAAACGGTAGAGATAGTGAGTCTAAAAGACTAGGGCTAAAAAAAGGTGACGGACAGTATGTTGTTGCAGGAAATATCCTAGTAAGACAAAGAGGTACAAAAATACATCCTGGACATAACGTTCAAAGGGGTGGAGATGATACACTATTTGCTCTTATCGATGGAATAGTAAAATTCGAAAGAAAAGATAAGAAAAGAAAACAAGTGAGTGTATATTCTAAACAAGCATAGATAATGAACCTACCTTACTATTTGGTAGGTTTTTTTAATGAAGGAAGTGATATTTTGTTCGTAGATTATGCAAAAATTGAGTTAAAAGCCGGAGACGGCGGAAAAGGTGCTGTAGCTTTTAGAAGAGAAAAGTATGAACCTATGGGTGGTCCAGCAGGTGGAGACGGCGGAAAAGGCGGCAGTATAATATTTAAGGTTGATGATAGAAAAAGAACTCTTATGGACTTTAAATATAAAAGAATTATTAAAGCGAATAATGGAGAAGATGGAAGAAATAAAAATCAATATGGAAAAGATGCAGATGATGTAATATTAATGGTTCCTAAAGGTACTATAATAAGGGATGAAGAAACTAATAGAGTCATAGCAGATTTAGTAAAGAAAGATCAAGAGTTTGTTGTAGCCAAAGGAGGACGAGGCGGTAGAGGAAACACAAAATTTAAAAATTCTACCCGAAGATCTCCAAGATTTTCTGAGCCTGGACGTAGAGGAGAAGAACTGAGGGTTGTTTTGGAACTTAAACTTATTGCTGATGTTGGGTTAATTGGATTTCCTAATGTTGGTAAATCTACACTGCTGTCAAAAATTTCTTCTGCAAAACCTAAAATAGATAATTACCACTTTACAACTCTAAAACCAAATTTAGGAGTCGTACAACTTGACGAAGATAAAAGCTTTGTAGTAGCAGACATACCGGGACTTATTGAAGGTGCATCTGCTGGAAGTGGTCTTGGACATGATTTTTTAAGACATATAGAAAGAACTAAAATTTTAGCACATGTAATTGATTCATCAGGCTTTGAAGGTAGGGATCCTTATGAAGATTTCAATAAAATAAACAGAGAACTTAATGAATACAGTGAAGTTTTAGGAAAAAAGAAGCAGATTATTGTTTTAAATAAAATAGATATGGTAAATGACAAAAACACTATAGAAGAACTAAAAGAAAAATTTAAAGAAGAATACAGTGTATTTGAAATTTCGGCTATAGAAGGAAGAAATTTAAAAACACTTCTGTATAAGCTTTATGATGAAGTTATAAAAACAGAAGAAGAAGTAACTTTCTACGAGGAAACAGATTATAAAATATATAAGGAAAAAGAAGAAGATACAATAAAAGTACGCAAAGAAAATGATATATATGTGGCAGAAGGGTATTTTCTTGAAAGGTTAGTTGACTCTACTAACTTCCAGGACTATGAATCATTAAAACATTTTCAAAAGGTTCTCAAAGATAAAAAAGTTATAGAAAAATTAGAAGAGTTAGGAGCAAAAGAAGGAGATACTGTTTCAGTTTGCGGTGTTGAATTTGATTATATAGAATAGGAGTGATTAAAATTTTAACGGGAAAGCAGAGAAGTTATTTAAAATCTTTAGCAAACAAACTAGAGACTATTATGCAAATTGGGAAAAACGGATTAACAGATGATGTATTAAAAAGTATAGACGAAGCTTTAGAAGCAAGAGAGCTAGTAAAAATTAATTTACTGAATAATAGTTTATTAGACACAAAAGAAACTGCATTAGAAATATGCAGTAAATTAAATGCAGAATATGTACAAAGCTTAGGAAATAAAATAGTTATATATAGAGAATCAGAAGAAAAAACAATAGAAATACCAAAAAAATGAAGTTGATTCAACTTCATTTTTTTATATTAATAATTTTAAATTTCTTTTATCTACAGAATCAGCAATTTCTTTAGATTCTGATATGTATGAGTTCACTCTTTCATTTGAATACCCAAATAATCTTGGAGTACAACCAATTAAGATATTAATAAGCATATCAACATCTAAGTCGATAGTGTTTTTAAAATATTTTCTTAATATATTATACCTTCCACCAATTTCTAAAGCAGAAAATGATTTTATTAAATTTTCATTTTCAATTTTATTAATATGATTATTAATTATAGTATAATTTCTTTCAACATAATCTTCCAGCAAAGTAAATATCATGTTGCTGTTAATGATTTCTTTATAAAAACGTTGATAATTATCATTTTTCAAAATAATTTCAAAGAATATTCGTTCTTTAGCCATATATAAAGCCATTAGGTCTTTATTTTTGCTTTCTGGTAAACTTTTTACTTCCTGCTCTATTTCCTTTAAAAATCCTATAAAAATAGACTTAGCTATGTTATCTTTGCTTTTAAAGTAATAAGATATGAGACCTAAATTAACATCAGCTAAATCTGCAATACCCTGTACAGTAGTTTTTCTATAACTGTTAAAATAGAAAAGAGATTTAGAAGCTTGTACTATTTTATTTTTTGTTTTTAATCCTTTTTTATATCTACCCATTTGATAACCTCTCTCATATTATAATAACACTTAAATTATAAACTTTCAAGAGCTTGTTAAAATATTAATAAACTTGATAATGAAATTATAATACTTTATTATATAATAAAGACAAATTGGAGGGAAGAATGGAAACTAAACTAAATGTAAAACTATTAAGCTACACTCCTGAGCCGGAAAAATTAATTTCGGCAGCAGCAAAACTGTGTTACTCTGATGTTTCAGGTGAAAAAATCATGGAAGATCTTAACGAAGAAAAAGCTAAAAATTTTTTAGAGTTTTTAATGAATTTAGGGCACGAATCTCCTATAGAGCATGTATCATTTAGTTTTTCTGTTGAAGGTGTCAGCAGGGTTTTGACTCATCAGTTGGTAAGACATAGAATTGCAAGTTACAGCCAAAGATCACAAAGGTATGTACAAGAGGGGCAATTTCATTATGTTATACCTCCTGAAATTGCTGACATAGAGAAGGCTAAAGACATTTTTATTAAGCAAATGGAAAAAGACCAAGAAATATACGATGAATTAGCAGATATATTATATGAAAAGCATCTAAATATATTTAAAAAAAATAATAGTGAAAAAGAAGCTAAAAAATTAGCTGCAAAAAAATCTATAGAAGATGCAAGGTATGTGCTACCAAATTCATGTGAAACTAAAATTATGATTACAATGAACGCAAGATCTTTAATACATTTTTTTAATTTAAGATGCTGTAATAGGGCGCAGTGGGAGATTAGAGGTTTAGCTGATGAAATGTTAATAGAAGTAAAAAAAGTAGCTCCTAATTTATTTAAAAATATAGGACCTAGATGTTTAAAGGGGCCTTGCCCTGAAGGTGAAATGACATGCGGAGATATTGTAAAAGTAAGAGATAAATATAAAAAATTATAGCTTTAAAGCTATAATTTTTTTAATATAGTTCTGATACTTCCCGCCATATAAAAAGAGCCGACAAACACTGAAATAAATTCATTGTTTTGAGATAAGGCTATATCTACTGCTTCATCATAAGAATTTAAAGGGATTATTTCCTTTTTTAAATATTTTTCGTTAAGTATTTTAGCTAAAATACCGGCTTCAATTCCTCTAGGATTATTTGGTGTTAAGGTGTATATTTTACATGAAATATTTACTAATTCTTCAGGGATAGTTTCCGGTTTTTTATCATCAAGCATACCTATAAATAAAATAATATCTTTTTTGTTTACATATTCTTTAATAGTCTTAGTAAAAGCTTCTAGACCATCTCGATTGTGAGCACAATCTATTATAATATCCGGATTCGAATGTATATGTTCAAATCTTCCAGGCATAAAGGCTTTTTCCAAACCTTTTTTTAAACTCTCCGAACTAAAGTTGTATCCTAACTCCCTTAAAACCTCAATAGCTTTAATTGCAACAATCATATTTTTAATTTGATGGTCACCAATAAAATTAGTTTTGAAATTTTTCAATATAAAAGATTGGCTTTTATACTCATATTTTCCGTTATTATTAACTTTTAAGTTTTTAGATTCAGGTATGTATACAGTAGAATTTTTTAAATTTGCCTGTTTTTTTACTACATCCATAACATTATTGTTTTGAGGATATAATACAACCTTATTATCTTCTTTTATGATTCCGGCCTTTTCGTAAGCTATTTTTTCGATAGTATCTCCTAAATATTGAGTATGTTCTAAACTTATTGAAGCTATAATTGAAATCAAAGAAGTATTAATTACATTAGTAGCATCAAATCTCCCACCTAATCCTACCTCTAATACTAAAAAATCTATATTTTTTCTCATAAAATAAAGGAAACCAATAGCAGTTACAATTTCAAATTCTGTTGGATGGGAATATCCTTCTTTCAATAATTCTTCAACAGCTTTTTTAACATCATAAGTATTTTTAGATAAATCTTCCTCTGATATTTCTTCATTATCAATTTGTATTCTTTCGGTAAATCTTTCTAAATATGGAGAAATAAAAAAACCCGTTTTATAACCGGATTCCGATAACATAGATCTAATCATTGAAGAAATAGAACCTTTACCGTTAGTTCCAGCAACATGTATAATTTTTAATCCGTTTTGTGGATTATTCAATTTATTCAAAAGTCTGCTAATATTATCGAGCCCAAGTTTGCTTCCAAATCTATAGGTTGAATGTATATATTCAATAGCTTCTTTATAATTCATCTAAACCTCCTTGCACAATAAAAACAATTACTTTAAGTACTAGTATATTTTACATCATAGAGTAAAAAAATCAATATAAGATTTGTAATAATAGATTAATTGTGGTATTCTTTGAATTGAAAATAAAATATTAATTTTTAGGTTTTATTATAGGGAAAGTGGTTAGAATCCACTGCAGCCCCCGCTACTGTAATAGTTTATCATTTCTTTATACCACTTAAAGGGAAGGTAGAAATGAGAAAATACTTAAGCCAGGAGACCTGCCTAAAAAACAGATACTGTACCTTCGGAGGGAAGGAAACATATTATTTGAGTATAGATATGTAAATCCCCTAACTTCGAGTTAGGTTTTTTTATTTTCAAAATAAAAATGGAGGATATTATGAATAAAAAACTATTTTACTTATTGATTGTAGTTGTTTTTGTTTTTGCACTTATAGGGTGTAGTAATCAAGAACCGGAAAGCCTAGAGGATGAAACCCCAGTTGAAGAGCCTCAAGAAAATTTACAGGAAGAGGATAGTTCAAAATTTCCTATAAATATAGTTGATGGTTATGGAAATGAAATGACAATTGAAAAAGAACCTGAAAAAATTGTAACTATGGCTCCAAGTTTCACAGAAACTATTTTTGCTTTAGGAGCAGGAGATAGAATTGTAGGAGTTACACAGTTTTGTAATTATCCAGAAGAAGTAGAAGAAATAGAACACATTGGAGATTCTGAAGGACCTAATTTAGAAAAAATAATAGGAAGCAATACAGATTTAGTTATTGCCCTATATTTGTCAGAAGAAGAAAAAACAAAATTAGAAGATGCTGGAATAAAAGTTCTTTTATATGATCCTCAAGATTTAGATTCAGTATTTGATTCTATAGAAATGATTGGGAAAGTTTTAGGATTAGAATCTGAGGCTGAAGAATTAGTTATGAATATGGAGTCTAAAAAAGATGCTATAGTTAAAAAAACCGAAAAAACTGAGAGCAAAAAGGTTTTTTATGAAGTATGGCACGAACCTTTAATGACTGCTGGACCGGACAGTTTTATAAATGAATTGATAACTTTAGCAAATGGAGAAAATATAGCTTACGATACAGAGTCGGTATATCCGGAATACAGTTTAGAACTTCTATTAGAGAGAAATCCTGAAGTATACTTAACTACAGATGATGGATTTAAAACAATTGATGATATCGTAAATAGGAATGGTTATGAAAATATAAAAGCTGTACAAGAAAACAACATATATTTACTTCATCCAGATATAACAACAAGAACAGGTCCTAGAATAATAGATGGATTTGAAATGATAGCTCAAGCTATACATCCGGAAATTTTTGAAGGTAAATAATAAATATAGAGAATGCGATTGCATTCTCTATATTAATAGGTGATTACATGAGAAATAGAAAAATATTTATATTATCAATTTTATTATTTATGATTTTAATAATGTTCCTTGCATTATCAATAGGAGCTGTAAAGGTAGAGATATTAGATATAATAAAAATATTAAAAAACAAAATTCTTAATGTCGACAATCAAAATATAGATATTGATAATAATATCATTTATATTATATGGAACATTAGACTTCCAAGGATATTTGCTAGTTTACTAATAGGAGGAATGCTTTCAATAGCTGGTGTGACATATCAAGGAATTCTGAAAAATCCTATGGCAGATCCTTTTATTCTTGGTATTTCGTCAGGAGCGGCATTAGGAGCAACTATTGGTATTGTTTCAAAAATCAGCTTTAGTATATTAGGTCTTGATTTTATTTCTATAGCTGCTTTTATAGGTGCAGTTTCAGTAATTTTTATTGTCTACAATATAGCAAAAATAAACAATGATGTGCCTGTAACTACCCTATTATTAAGTGGAGTGGCCATGAGTCAGTTTTTAACGGCTATTTTATCAATTTTAATGCTTCTTTTTGATAGAGATTTAAATAAAATAATACTTTGGACTATGGGAAGTCTTTCAGGTCAGGGATGGGACAGCATATTAAATATTTTACCCTATGGAATAATAGGAATAGTAGTATTAGTCTATTTTTCAAGTGACATGGATATTTTACTTCTTGGAGATGAGTCTGCAAAAAACTTAGGAGTTGAAACGGACAAGGTAAAAAAAATAGTCTTAATTACAGCATCAATAGTTACAGCTGCTGCTGTTTCTGTATCAGGTATAATAGGTTTTGTAGGATTAATAGTACCACATATTGTTAGGATTTTTGTGGGACCAAAACATATTAAACTTGTTCCAATTTCTTTTATTACTGGAGGAGTCCTTATGGTTATTTGCGATACTATAGCTAGAAGTATTATTCCACAAGAAATTCCTGTAGGAATAATAACAGCTATTTTTGGAGGGCCGTTCTTCATATATCTTCTAAAAAAGAGAAAGGAAGAGGTTTTTTAATGAAGGAAATAATTACTGTAAAAAATTTGAATTACAGCATTAATAAAATTAAAATTTTAAAAGATATAAATTTTTCTGTTACTAAAGGAGAGTTTATAAGTATTATTGGACCAAATGGTGCAGGAAAAACAACCTTAATGAAGTGCATATCAGACAATTTAAAATACAGTGGAACTGTTTTTTTAAAAGAAAAAAACATTAAAGAATTCACAAAACAGGAAAAGGCCAAGATTATTTCAGTAGTTCCTCAGGAATATGCATTACCTTTCAATTTTAGAGTAAAAGATGTAATAAAGATGGGCAGAAATCCATATAGAAAAACAAACAAAGAAAATACTAAGGAAGATAATAAGAATCTTGTATATAAAGCAATGATAGATACTGACACCTATAAGTTAAAAGATAGATTTTATAATAGTTTAAGTGGTGGAGAAAAACAGAGAGTAATAACTGCAAGAGCATTAGCCCAGAATACGGATATTGTTTATCTAGATGAGGTTACATCCAGTTTAGATATGCATCATGAACTAGAAATCATTGAATTAATATACAGAATTAATAGAGAGAGAAGTAAAACAATTGTATCTATTATGCACGATTTAAATATGGCTTCTAGATTTAGTGATAGAATACTATTTTTGAATAATGGAGAAATTGTAGACTATAATATTCCAGAAAAAGTTTTTAATTCAGAAAATTTATCAAAGGCTTATAATATGGAAATGATTATAAAGAACAACAACCTATTGAATTATAAAGAGATAATTCCTATAAGAGTTAATAGAGAAATAAAGAAAAAAAGTACTAAGATACATATAATCTGTGGAGGAGGAACAGGAGAATACATAATAGAAAAACTATATTCAGAAAAGTATAAAATATCCTGTGGAATACTACATGAAGGGGACAGTGATATACAGGTATGCAAATCTTTGGGTTTGAAATATATAAGTGCTAAACCTTTCTCGGAGTTCAGTATAAATTCTATAGAAGAAAATAAAAAAGAAATTAAAAATTCTGATATTGTTATAGTTACAGATGTTCCTATTGGAAAATACAATATAAATAACTTAAGAATGTTAGAAGAGTTTAAAGAAAAAACAATAATCATTTTACATAACAGTGATAGAGATTTTACAGATGGAGAATCCGATAAGATTATCAATGAAATAAAAAAGCGGGATAATACTTATTATGCACAAAATCTTGGTGAATTATTTAAAGAAATAAATAACTTTGAAAAATCTAAATAACTTGCAAATTTAAAAAAATAGATATACAATTTATTATTAATAATACATTAAGGAGGCAGATTAGTGACGGAATTTATATTTAATGAAAAAAAGCTAAAAGATGAAATAAATAAAATAATAAAAAAATATAATAAAGATGAAAATGAACTACTACAAATTTTATTAGAGACTCAAAGATTAGTTAAAGAAAATTATATTCCTGGTGAAATATCAGATATGATTGCTTCAAAGGTAGGAGTATCAAAACCAAAAGTTCACAATCTTGTAACTTTCTTTGATGCACTGTCAGATAAACCAAGAGGTAGACATGTGATAAATGTTTGTGAAGGAACAACTTGTAGTTTGAAAAATAATCAAATAGTTGAAATTTTTGAAAAAAAGCTTAATATTAAAATAGGAAGTACAACAAGTGATGAGAAATATACATTAAAGTATTCACCTTGTTTTGGAGCTTGTGATATTTCGCCAGCCGTAAAAATAAATGATTGTGTATACGGTAATTTAAATGAAGAGAAAGTTGATAAAATTTTAAAAGATATCGAAGAAAACAATTCTTATAATGAATTACTTAGTATAGAACCTGATAGAAATATTAAACATACAGTTAATTATATAACATCAAATTTTGGTAAATACGATGGTATAGATATAAACAATTATATAAAACTTGGTGGTTTTAAATCTCTTGAAAAAGCATTTAAACTAGGATATGAAGGAATAGCTGAAGAAGTTACAAAATCAAGACTTAAAGGAAGAGGTGGAGCGGCCTATCCTACAGGAAAAAAATTACTCCAAGCAAGAGAAGCAAAAGGTGAGAGAAAATTTGTAGTATGTAATGCCGATGAAGGAGAACCTGGAACATTTAAAGATAGAGAACTTTTAAAAAATGATCCTTATAAAGTAATTGAAGGTATGATAATAGCAAGTATTGTAGCTGAAGCAAATGAAGGAATCATATATATTAGAGAAGAGTATACATGGCTCCATCAAAAAGTAAGAGATGCAGTAAAAAAATGTTATGATAAAGGATTTTTAGGTAGAAATATACTAAATAGCAATCATGATTTTAATTTAAGAGTCTTCTCAGGAGCAGGTTCATATGTTTGTGGAGAAGGATTTGCTCTTTGTGAATCTATGGAGGGTAGACCGGGTATGCCTAGATCTAAACCACCATATGTAAAACAGGCTGGATATTTACATTATCCTACATTAATTCAAAATGTAGAAACACTATCTGCTATCTCAACATTTTTAAAAGATGGAAGTGATAAAGTATTAGAACATGGTACAAAAGCAAGTCCAGGAACTAAGGTTATAAGTCTAAGTGGGAAAGTAAATAGACCAGGTGTATATGAAATACCTTTTGGAATGAATTTAAAAGATATAATTGAAAAAATTGGTCAAGGAATTATAAATAATAAAAGAACTGGTTTTGTACAAATCGGAGGAGCATCAGGAGGAATTATCCCTGGAGATATGGTAGAGGATACTACATATGATTATAAAGGGTTAGAAGAGAAAGGAACTAGCGTAGGTTCGGGAGCTATTGTAGTAGCAGATGAAGAAGATGATATAATTGACTACACAGCAGTTCTTGTTGAATTTTTCCTACATGAAAGTTGTGGGAAATGTCCCCCATGTAGAGAAGGAAATAGGCAATTAAAAAGAATTCTAAAAAGATTGGTAAATAATCAAGGTAGAAAAGAAGACATAGAAAACTACGAAAAAATTGTTTATTCATTAAAAAATGCTTCCTTATGCGGGAGTGGAAAAACGGAAGCAGTACCTTTAAAATTAGCATTAAAGCACTATAGAAAAGAATTTGAAAAAAGAATTAAATAGCCAAATAACCCCTTTATTTATAAAGGGGTTAATATATAAGGGGAAATAATGAACAAAATATTAAAGGTTATATTTATAATTTCAGTATATATTTTTATACTACTAACGATTTTTGAATACTCATCATTAAATATTAATTATTTTAAAATGAAATTCGAAGAAAATAATACATCAGAAATTACACAAAAAGACTCGGAAGAGTTAATAGAAATTTCAATGGAAATAATTGATTATTTAAAAGGAAATAGAGATAACTTAATAATAGAAGATAAAGATGGTTTGGTATTTGAAGGTAGAGAATTAAAACATATGGAAGATGTCAGGGCTCTATTTGATAAAGGTTATAAAATAAAAAATATACTATTATTTACAGCTTTAGTTTTAGCTGTAATTTTAAAATATATATATAAAAACAAAATATTGAAACTGCTTTTTAAAGGGGGCATTATTTTCAGTGGGATATTAATAGTTGTTGGGTTAATTATTATTTTTAATTTCAACAAAGCTTTTATTATTTTTCATGAAATTCTATTCTCAAATGATTTATGGATTTTAAATCCTGAGGAAGATTTATTAATACAAATGCTTCCTTCAAACTTTTTTTCAGATCTTGGATTGCTAATAGTTAAAAGATATATAATAACAACAGTTGTAATTACAGCTGTTTACTTAATAAATGAAAAAAGAATTAATAAAAAAAATGAAGAGGTGAAGTTATGAGATTTTTGAATGCTGGAGAATCACATGGAAAATGTTTAATTGGAATAATTGAAGGATTTCCATCAAATGTAGAAATAAATGTAGATAGAATAAATAAAGAATTAGAAAGAAGACAAAAAGGTTACGGTAGAGGGAAAAGAATGTCAATAGAAAAAGACAAGATAGAAATAACTTCCGGAATAAGATTCGGAAAAACTCTAGGCAGTCCAATTTCATTTACAATAAAAAATAAAGACTGGGAAAACTGGAAAATTTCAATGGCGAGTCAAAAAATTCTACATGATGATGATATAAAAATCACTCAACCTAGGCCGGGGCATTCTGATTTGCCTGGGATAATAAAATTTAATCAAGATGACATTAGGAATATACTGGAAAGAGCAAGTGCAAGAGAAACTGCCTCCAGGACTGCTATAGGAGCATTATGTAAAGAATTTCTAAGAAATTTTGATATAGAGATACACAATAGGGTTATAAACATAGGAGGAGTAGAGGATTTAAAAATTGCAGAAAAAGGCTCAGATTTTTGGACTAAAATTCAAAAATCAGAAGTCAGTGTATATGATAGCGAAAAAGAAAAAGAGATTAAGAATTTAATTAACGAAGCAAAAAAAGAAGGTGATACATTAGGTGGAGTTATTGAAGTTACAATATCTAATGTACCAGTAGGTTTAGGAAGCCATGCTTTTTACGATAAAAAAATTGATGGGATATTAGCTCAAAATTTTATGTCTTTACAGGCAGTCAAGGGTGTAGAAGTTGGAGATGGATTTTCCTGCGGTAGTAAAAAAGGTTCTGATGTTCATGATGAAATATACTTCAGCGATAAATACTATAGAAAAACAAATCATGCAGGTGGAGTTGAAGGCGGTATGACAAATGGAGAAGACATGGTAATCAAAGCTGCTATAAAACCTATACCTACATTAATGAAACCACTTAAAACTATAGATATAAAAACTAAAGAAACAAAGGATGCTAGTAAAGAAAGATCAGATGTTTGTGCAGTACCAGCTGCAGGAGTAGTATTAGAAAACATAGCAGCTTGGGTAATAGCGAATGAATTCGTCAAAAAATTTGGAGGAGATTCCCTTGAGGAGATCAAATCCAACTATGAAAACTATAAATCATACATTAAGGAAAGATAAATGAAAACTCTAAGTATTAATAATACAGCCGATTATAAAATTTTAATTGGTAGAGATTTAATAAAAGAAATAAAAAATTTCATAAAAGAAAAAAATTACAGCAACGTATTTTATGTAATAGACAAAAATGTAAACTCTTTATATTCAGAAGAATTAATAGAATTTAAGAACAAATATTTATTAGAAGCAAATGAAAAAAATAAAAATTTAAAAAAATTAGAAGAAATATTAAGTTTTATGTTTGAAAATAGATTAGATAGAAAGTCCCTATTAATATCTATAGGTGGAGGAATTACTGGAGATATAACAGGTTTTGCCGCAGGGGTTTATATGAGGGGGATAGATTACATACAAATACCGACAACACTACTATCACAAGTTGATAGTTCTGTTGGTGGGAAAACCGGTGTAAATTTTAAAAACACTAAAAATATTTTAGGACTATTTAATCATCCTAAAAGAGTCATAGTTGATACTAATTTTTTAAAAACATTAAATAAAAAAGAATTAAGATCCGGATATGGAGAAATATTTAAATATGGAATTATATTTGATGTAAGTTTAGCTGAAATCCTTATCGATAACTTAAAAGACAGTAAAATGTCTGAAGAGATATATAAAGATTTAATATATAAATCTTTAGAAATAAAAAAAGAAATTGTTGAAAAAGATGAAAAAGAAAAAAACTTAAGAAAAATTTTGAATTTTGGTCACACTGTAGGTCATGGAATAGAAGTGTTAAAAAATAATAACTTATCTCACGGAGAGGCTGTCCTTGTTGGTATGTATTATGAAAGCTTGATTTCAAATGAATTAGGGAAGATAGATAAAAAATATTTAGAATTTATAATAGATGGTATTCGAAGCATAATTAAAATACCAAATTACAACAATAGTGATGTTAATTTTATTATAGAAAAAATGTTTTTAGATAAAAAAACAGAAAAAAATAAAATTAATATAGTATTACCGGTAGACAAAGGAAAAGTTATAGTTGAAGAAGATGTAGATATCAATATTATAAAAAAAGTATTAGGAGACGATAATGTTATTTAATGAATATAAAGGAAGTCTAAAAGGAAATATAAAGGTTCCAGGCGATAAATCTATATCCCATAGAAGTATTATGATGGGAGCATTAGGAAAAGGTAAAACTCAGGTTAGTGGTTTTTTATTGGGCGAAGACTGCTTATCTACTATTGAATGTTTTAAAGACATGGGAGTAGACATAAAAATTACAGAAAAAATAGTAGAGATTAATGGTGTTGGATTAAAAGGATTAAAAGATCCTGACAAAACTCTAGATGCCGGGAATTCAGGAACTACCATCAGACTGATATCAGGAATATTAGCAGGGCAAAATTTTAAAACAAAAATAACTGGTGACAATTCATTAAAAAATAGACCTATGGATAGAATTGCAGAACCTTTATCTGAAATGGGTGCTAAAATAGAGTGCAGCAACGGGAAATATCCTCCTATGACAATATACCCAACAAAAAAAATTAAAGGAATAAATTATATACAGAAAAAAGCAAGTGCTCAGGTTAAATCTGCAATTTTATTAGCTGGATTATATTCAGATGATGAAGTAAGGGTAATTCAACCAGAAAAATCAAGAGATCATACTGAGAAAATGTTTAAATTTTTTGGTATAAATATTGATTCAGAAGGAAAGGAAGTTATACTTAAAAAAGGTGCAAAAAATTTCAATGGAAAAGAGATTTTTGTACCGGGAGATATATCTTCAGCGGCATTTTATATAGTAGCAGCATCAATATTTGAAAATTCACATATAATAATAAAAGATGTAGGACTCAATGAAACTAGAACAGGAATTATTGATGTAATGTTAAAAATGGGAGCAGAAATAAATATACTTAATAAAAAAACAATCAATGAAGAAGAAGTTGGAGATGTAGAAGTAGTATATAACAAATTGAAGGGTATAGAAATAAGTGGGGAAATTATTCCTAGGATTATTGACGAAATACCTATTATTGCTCTTGCTGCTGTATATGCAGAAGGAAATACTGTAATAAAAAATGCAGAAGAATTAAAAGTCAAGGAATCAAACAGAATAGAAGCTGTTTGTGAAGAATTATCAAAATTGGGAGCAAAAATTCAAGAAAAAAAAGATGGAATGATTATTAAAGGAACAAAAAAGTTGACAGGAAGCAGGGTTAAAAGTAGAGGAGATCATAGAATAGCTATGATGCTGGCTGTCGCAGGAGAGAAAGCTGAAGGAAAGACGGAAGTTGATGATTTTGAATGTGCCAATATTTCTAATCCTGAATTTATACAAATATTTAATAATTTAAAATAATATCAAGTTGAAAATAAATACTTTTTTATATATAATCTTAATGTCAAAAAAATCAGGAGGGATAAAATGAAAAATAAATTACCAATAGCTTTATCTAATAGACATGTTCATATAAGTAAAGAAGATTTAGAGATTTTATATGGAAAAGGATACGAACTTACACCAGTTAAGGATTTATCTCAACCAGGACAATTCGCTTGTAAAGAAAAGGTTGACTTAGTTGGACCTAAAAGAACAATTGAAGGGGTAAGAGTGTTAGGACCTACAAGAAGTCAATCACAAGTCGAAGTTTCATTAACAGATGGTTTTACTTTAGGATTAGAAGTTCCTGTGAAAGGATCAGGAAGCTTAGAAGGAACACCAGGAGTAAAATTAGTAGGACCGGAAGGGGAAGTAGAACTAAAGGAAGGTCTTATAGCTGCAGCAAGACATATTCATATGAATGAAGAAGATGCAGAAGAATTTGGAGTTGATGACAAACAAATAGTTAAGATTAGGACAAATGGTAAAAGAGGTTTAACCTTTGATAATGTTTTAGTGAGAGTGAGAAATGATTTTGCATTAGAAATGCATGTAGACATTGAGGAAGGAAACGCAGCAGGAGTAAAAAATTGTGATATGGTAGAAATGATTAAGTAATGGAGGGATTAAATATGAAACCACTATCTTCTTATATAGATCACACTATACTTAAACCGGAAGCAAAATATGAAGATATAAAAAAAGTATGCGAAGAAGCATTAGAATATAATTTTAAAGCTGTGTGTATCAATCCTCTTTATGTAAAATATTCATCGGAAATGCTAAAAAATAGTGATGTATTAGTAGCTACAGTAGTTGGATTTCCTTTAGGTAATAATAGATCAGAAGTAAAAAAACTTGAAACGGAACTGGCTGTAAAAGATGGTGCAGATGAAATTGATATGGTTATTAACATTCCGGCTTTAAAAAACAAGGAATACGATATAGTTAAGCAGGATATTAAAGAAGTTGTTAAATCAGCTGATGGTAAAACAGTTAAAGTTATTTTAGAAACATGTTTGCTAAAGGACGAGGAAATAAAAAAAGCCTGTCAGCTTTCTTTAGAAGGTGGAGCAGATTTCGTAAAAACATCAACAGGATTTAGCACCGGAGGTGCTGAAATATCAGATGTAAAATTAATGAAATCTGTAGTAAAAGATAAAATGAAAATAAAAGCATCAGGTGGAATCAGAAATAAAGAAAAAGCTTTAGAAATGATAGAAGCAGGTGCAGATAGGATAGGTGCGAGTTCGTCAATTAAGATAGTTGAAGGATAATAATCAGAATAAGGTATCATTTGATACCTTATTTTTTTGTGTTGTATTGCATAAAAAAACACTTGTAATGTTAATCAAGACATTATATGATATTAATCAGTAATAAAACTGGAGGTAAAATATGACAAAATTTTATGTGAGCACTAGAAATAATAATATTGATGTGTCGGCTTCTGAAGCAGTATTATTAGGGTTGTCTGATGATGGAGGACTATTTGTTCCGAAAGATATTAACAGTATAAAAATAGATATTAATGAATTAATAGAATTAGATTATAAAGAAATATGCAAAATAATTTTAAATAAGTTTTTGCCGGATTTCACCGAAGAACAGATAAAATATTCAGTAGATAATGCATATGATGAAAAATTTAATCATAAAGAAATAACACCTTTAAAAAAAGTCGGTGAAGATTTCTTTTTAGAGCTTTTTCACGGTAAAACCTTAGCATTTAAAGATGTGGCACTATCGATACTACCTTACTTAATGAAAGAATCAAAAGAAAACTGTAAATTAAATAAAGAAATACTTATACTTACAGCAACTTCTGGTGATACTGGCAAAGCAGCACTAGAGGGATTTAAGGATGTAGAAGGTATTAGTATTATTGTTTTTTATCCAGAAGGTGGAGTTAGTAAAATTCAAGAATTACAGATGAAAACTCAAGAAGGTAAAAATACCTATGTTTATGCAATAGAAGGTAATTTTGATGATGCACAAAATATGGTTAAGCAGATATTTAATGATAATGATGTAAGAGAAAAGCTGTATAGTAATAACGTTGCTTTATCATCAGCAAATTCTATAAATATAGGGAGATTAATTCCTCAAATTGTTTATTATTTTTCTTCTTATATTAAATTGGTTAAAGAAAAAGAAATTAATTTAGGTGATAAGATTAATTATACTGTTCCAACAGGAAATTTTGGAAATATTCTCGCCGGTTATATAGCTAAAACAATCGGATTACCAGTCAATAAACTAATATGTGCGGCTAATGAAAATAATGTACTCACAGATTTTATAAAAACAGGAGAGTATAATATACAACGGGATTTTATAAAAACAATATCTCCATCTATGGATATTCTGATTTCAAGCAATTTGGAAAGACTTATTTATTTCATGAGTGGTGGAAATTCTAGTTATATAAAAAATATAATGGAAGAGTTAAAAACTAACAAAAAGTATAAAGTAGACAGTAGTATAAAAAACCAGATTAAAGATTTATTTTGGAGTGATTTTTCTACAGAAGAAGAAACCCTTAGTTCATTAAAAAACCTTTATCAAAAATATGGATATATAGTAGACACACACACAGCAGTCGCTTATGATGTTTATAACAAATATAAAGAAAAAACAAAGGACAAAAGTAAAACTGTAATACTTTCTACAGCGAGTCCTTTTAAATTCATAGAAAGTGTTTATTTAGCTATAGAATCAAAAAAAATAGATACTGATAAAGATTTAATTAGAAAATTTAGCAAAAAATATAATCTTAATATACCTAAAGAATTATCAAATATTGAAGAAAAAAAGAAGTATCATGATGAAATACTAAGTATTGATAAAGTTGAAGGAAGAATAATACAAATATCTGAAAAAATTAGAGGTTAAAAATGATAGAGATCAGTGTACCAGCAACAACAGCAAATATAGGTCCAGGGTATGACACACTAGGCCTTAGTTTAAATCTATATAATGAAGTGACCTTCGAAAACCACTATAAAACATTCGAATTAATGGGCTGTGATAAGCAGTTTTGTAATAAAGAAAATTTAATATATAAATCTTTCAGAGAAGCAGAAAGAATTTTGGAATTAAAACCTACAAATGTAAAAATTAATATAAAGTCTAAAATACCTGTATCCAGAGGTTTAGGTAGTAGTGCGGCATGTGTTGTGAGCGGTGTTTTAGGAGCTTACGGCATACACAACAAAGATATAGATAAAAAAGAAATCTTAGAAATAGCTACTAATATCGAAGGACACCCAGACAATATTGCTCCCTGTATTTACGGTGGATTAACGGCTTCATTTATAGATGATGATAAAATCTTTACAAAAAAATTTAATATAAGTAATCAATTGATTTTTTATGCTTTTATACCGAATTTCAAATTATCAACCTCAAATTCAAGAATGGTTTTGCCGGAAAAGATCAACCATGTAGATGCTGTTTATAATCTATCAAGATTACCTATTCTAATAAGTGCACTAGAATCAGGAAACTTAGAAACAATTAAAAGTTCAATAAAGGATAGATTACATCAACCCTATAGAGAAAAACTTATAGATGAAGTAGAAGAAGTTAAAAAAATAATCAAAAGACAGGAAGACTCAGTATATTATATTAGTGGAGCAGGACCTACTATCATGTGTATTTCAAAAAACAAGGAACTAAAAAATACATTTTCTAAAGAATTACAAAACTTAAAAAATTCATGGAAAATTAAAAGATTAATTACTGATAACATAGGAATGAAATACAGGAGGAAATAATGATAAAAAAATATTTAATTGTTAACAAAAAAATACTACCTGAAGTATATGAAAAAGTAATAGAAGCAAGAAAACTAATAAACGAAAATTCTAATATAAATATAAGTGAGGCTGTTAAAAAAGTTGGCATTAGCAGGAGTACATATTATAAATATAAAGATTACGTGTTTTCTCCTTCTGAAAACTCAATCGGTAGGATGGCGGTTTTTTCTTTAATGTTATCTCATAAAAAAGGTGTGTTATCACAAGTCATAAATAATATATCAAGTCACAACGCTAATATATTAACTATAAATCAAACTATACCTATTAATGAAAAAGCAAATGTTAGTCTTTCGTTAGATATATCAGGGATTGATATTTCAATTGACGAGCTGGTTGAAAGCATTAAAGAGAAAGAGGGAGTAATTAGTGTAGATCTACTATCTATAGAATAATCCAATTAAAAATTGACATTTATGTAACATTATGCTATATTATATTTAATTTTAAAAAGAGGTAATACATATGTTATATTCAAGAAAGAATGATATGAAATTAATAGTAGTACATCATCATAGAAGAGAGTTTGTCTCGTGAGCTAAAAGTATAGTTCATGGATGCAAGCTCTATTAACGTTGTTGAGACTGCATCTATGGTGGTTATATTGTAATTTAAACCATACAGGTGACAGTCTGTATGGTTTTTTTAATTTAACGAAACAGTTGGTCAGATACTTAACTTAAAGGAGGAATTATGAAATTTACCAGCATAAAAGAAGAAATTGAATATTCAAAAAAAAGATACAATCTAAAAAAAGATATAGAAGAACTACTGTTAGATAAGAATTATATAAATTACGAATCTAATATAATAGTAGATTACAATCTTGACATTTATGAAAAAAATCAAAGTAAGGATAGGGAGTCAGTAAAAATAATAGGAAACAACGGAAATATATCTATATTAAGTAAAGATATAACAACAAATATATTGAATAACCTTATGCCTAACTGGGAAAAAGATTACAGTGTAAAATTATTCTATTACGGAAAAACTTTTAAAAGAACTAATAATAAAATCAACGAGATAAGACAAATGGGTGCCGAATGTATAGGTGTTGACACTCTTGATTCTGATAAGGAAATCCTTAATTTACTTATATCTATTATGTCGAAATACAGTGAAGAATATATAGTTGAAATTGGTACTTCTGAATATCTAAAAGGAATACTTAATGAATTCTACTTAGATGAAATAGAGTATAATAATATTATAAATTATATCAACAAAAAAAATAAAGAAGACTTAGCTGAATATATGAAAAAATTCGAAAATACAGAAACAAGGAAAATGCTTGTTGAAATAACAGACATGAGAGGATCTATCGATGAAGTTATAAGTAAACTAAAAAATAATTATGTAAACAATAAAATGGAAAAAGGGTTAAAGGAATTGAAAGAAATCAGTAATTTTTTGAAATCAAATGATATAGATCAAAAAAACATAATATGCGACCTTTCAATGACTTCAAGTTTAAATTATTATTCAGGATTAATGTTTAAAAGCTTTTATAAGGAATCTAACAAAGAAATAATTAAAGGTGGAAGATACGATATCGATTACGACGGCTATGGAGATGTGATTCCTGCCATTGGATTTTCTATTGAAATAGATGAACTTTTGAGAAGCCTTTATAAAAGGAGGAAGATTTGATGGATACATTAAGAGTGGCTCTACCAAAAGGAAGAATTGGAAAAGATTCAGTCGATTTATTCAATAAAATTAACATAGGGACAACAGTTAATCTAAAATCAAGAAAATTAGTATTTAAAGATGAAAAAAATAATATTGAATTTGTACTTTTAAAAAATGCAGATGTAATTACCTACGTAGAAAATGGAGTAGCTGACATAGGTGTTGTTGGAAAAGATATGATTATAGAAAGCCAAAAAGATATTTATGAACTTCACAATCTCAAATTCGGTTACTGTAATATGTGTATAGCAGGAAAAGAAAATAAACAAATATATAATAGAGATTCAGTACTAAAAGTTGCAACTAAATTTACTAATTCTGCTAAAGAGTATTTTTCTGAAAAAGGACAAGATATTTCGATAATTAAATTAAATGGTTCAGTAGAGTTAGCACCTGTTTTAGGTCTTACTGACGTAATTGTAGATATAGTAGAAACTGGATCGACTTTAAAAGCAAATGGACTTAAAATACTAGAAAAAATGTATCCTATTAATTCAATGATAATATGCAATAAAATATCCTATAGATTTAAATACAAAAAGATTAAGGATATTATAGAAAAAATCAAGATTATAGAAGAAAGGGGTTTATAAATGTTAAAGATAATTGAAGAAAAAAATAATAAAAATTTTATAATAGAATTAAATTCAAGAAATACCCAAGACTATAAAAAAATCACTAAAAGTGTGGAAGCAATAATAGAAGATGTAAAAAACAATGGTAATAGAGCTTTAGCAAAGTATGCAAAAAAATACGATGGGTTTGAAGAAGATAATTTTGAAGTAAAAGATTATGAAATAGAAAAAGCAGTAAAAGAAATAGATAGAAAGCTCTATGAAACAATTGAAAAAGCTTACAACAACATTAAGGATTATCATAAAAAACAGAAAAGAAGAACAAACACATATAAGCCCGAAAATAAAGATATTATACTAGGTCAAATAATAAAACCTATTAAAAAAGCGGGCATATATATACCCGGAGGAAAAGCAGCTTATCCATCCACTGTCCTTATGAATGCCGTACCTGCTAAAATTGCCGGAGTGGAAGAAATATCAATGATTACTCCTGTAGGAAAAGAAGGGAAAATATCTCCTTCGATTTTGGTAGCAGCTTATATATGTGGAGTAGATAAGATATACAAGGTAGGTGGGGCACACGGTATTGCTGCATTAGCCTATGGAACCGAAACTATTTCACAGGTTTATAAGATAACAGGACCTGGAAATATTTATGTAAGTGCTGCTAAAAAATTAGTATCTGGAAAAGTAGGGATAGATATGATAGCTGGACCAAGTGAAATACTTATAGTAGCTGACAAAAATGCTAATCCTGAATATATTGCAGCCGATTTAATTTCACAAGCTGAACACGATGAAATGGCTGCTTCAATACTAATAACCGATTCACATAAACTGGCTGAAAAAGTAAACGAATATTTAAAAGATATGGTAGATAAACTTGAAAGAAAAGAAATAATTAAAAAATCTCTTGAAGGATATGGGGGTATACTTTTAACAGACTCTTTAAATGAATCTCTAAACATTGCAAATGAGATAGCGCCGGAGCATCTTGAGATACTTACAGAAAATCCATTTGAAGACTATAAAAAAATTGAAAATGCAGGAGCAATATTTTTAGGAGAATATTCTCCGGAACCAGTAGGAGATTATTTTGCAGGGCCTAACCACACACTTCCGACTAGTGGTACGTCTAAATTCTCTTCACCCTTAAGCGTTGATGATTTTATAAAAAAAACCTCTTTAATATATTACAGTAAAAGTTCACTAGAAGAATCCAAAGAAGACATCATTAGATTTGCAGAAAATGAAGGTTTAACAGGACATGCAAATTCAATCAAAATTAGATTTCAGGAGGATTAACATGGTAAAAATAAAAAAAACAATAGAAGAAATAAAACCCTATATGGTCAATAATAAAAATTGTGAAATTAAGCTTGATGCAAATGAAAGCAATTATATTTTGGACAATTTTTCTCTTGATATGAGTAACCTTAAACCAAACCTATATCCAGATAGTGATTCTACGATTTTAAGAGGAAATATGGCTAATTACTATAGTTGTGAAAGTAGAAACATAATTGTCGGAAATGGATCTAGTGAGCTTATTTTAACTATTATAAATGCTTTTTGTGAGCCTAATGATAATTTAATGACCTTTCATCCTTCCTTCAGCATGTATGAAATATATTCTAAATTAACTTCTACAAATCACATAAAGATAGATTCTGCAGATAACTACAGTTTTAGTTATGAAAAAGTAATTGAATATTCAGAAATTTACAAACCAAAAATAATAATAATATGTAATCCTAATAATCCAACAGGATTTTATATGGAGAAAAATGAAATAATTGAGATATTGGACAATGTGGGAGAAAGTATTATTGTATTAGATGAAGCTTATATTGACTTTGGAGGAGATTCAACTGTTGATTTAATTAACGAATATGATAATTTAATAGTGATGAGAACATTATCTAAAGCATTTGGATTAGCAGGAATGAGGATAGGATGCATGATATCTAATGAAAATATGATCCAAGATTTATGGAAGTTAAAATTACCATATAATTTGAATTCCGCCTCACAAATTATCGCAAATAAATATTTTGGAAATATTGATGAAATAACTGATAATATAAAAAATATAATTAAAGAAAGAGAATTTCTTAGTAGAGAAATAAAAGATTTAGGAATGAAGGTATATCCTTCTAAAGGAAATTTTATAATGGTTGAATCAAAAATAAATAATTTCTCAAAAAAACTAGAAGAAAAAGGTATTTTGATAAGAGATTTTACTAATGTAATAAAAAACCACTATAGAATTACTGTAGGAACAAAAGAAGAAAACAAAAAATTGTTGAATGCTGTAAAGGAGATATTAAAATGAGGAAAGGAAAAGAAACAAGAAAAACTAAAGAAACTGAAGTAACTGTAAGTATTAATTTAGATGGAGAAGGTAAAAGTGAAGTAAACACAGGTATTGGTTTTTTTGACCACATGCTTGAACTTTTAGCCTTCCACGGACAATTAGATTTAGAAATATCAGCAAAAGGAGATTTAAATGTTGATACTCATCATACAGTTGAAGATATAGGCATAACTTTTGGAAAAGCATTATTAAAAGCTTTAGGAGACAAAAAAGGTATAAATAGATATTCGTATATTTATCTTCCAATGGATGAGGCATTAAGTAGAATAGTTTTAGATATAAGTGGTAGACCCAATACGGTTTACAATGTAAATTTAACTTATTACAAATTAGGGGATATGGAAAGCCAGAGTTTTAAAGAATTTTTTAGTGCTTTTTCGAATGAAAGTAAAACTACTCTACATATTGAAAGTATTTATGGAGAGAATGATCATCACATAATAGAATCTGTATTTAAAGGGTTTGGTAGAGCAATAAAAGAAGCTGTTAAAATAACTTCAGATAAAACTCAATCCACAAAAGGAGTACTATAATGAATATTATAATAGATTATGGTCTAGGAAATCTAAATTCAGTACAAAGAGGTTTTGAAAGGGTTGGATTGGAAACTAAAATTTCAAGTGATATAGAAGATATTAGAAACAGTAATTCACTTATATTACCGGGAGTAGGTGCTTTTAGAGATGCAATAAATTTATTAAAAGAAAATAATTTAAAGGATGTAATCATTGAAGAAGTAAAAAAAGGTAAAAATATATTAGGCATTTGTCTAGGGATGCAGCTTCTTTATGAAAAAAGTTTTGAAAATGGTGAATATGATGGATTGGAATTGTTAGAAGGACACATAAAAAAATTTGATATAAGCTTGAAGGTACCTCATATGGGATGGAATGATTTAAAAATCCAAAAACATGATCCTTTAGTAAAATATATAAAAAAAGGAGATTACGTATATTTTGTACATTCTTACTATGCTCAAGGAAGAGAAGAAGATATAATTGCATATTCAGAATATGAAGTTAAAGTACCGGCAATAGTAAAAAAAGACAATATATATGGTATACAATTTCACCCGGAGAAAAGTGGTAGTGTTGGTCATAACTTACTAAAAGCATACAAGGAGATTATAAAATGAAAATCTTTCCTGCAATAGATATAAAAGATAATAAAGCTGTAAGACTAAAACAAGGTAAATTTGACAATGTTACAATTTATTCAGATAGACCTTATGACATGGCAAAAAAATGGATTGAAAAAGGTGCAGACTTTTTGCACATTATTGATTTAAATGGTGCAGAGTCTGAAGAAATAATAAATGAAAAATCTATAAAAGATATAATTAATAAAACTAATGTAAAAATTCAAATAGGTGGTGGCATTAGAAGCGAAGAAAAGATAAAATCTTATTTAGATTTAGGAGTAGAAAGGGTAATAATAGGGACTATGGCTGTTAAAAACCCTGAGTTGTTAAAAAAATTAGCTAAAAAGTACAGTAAAAATTTGGCTGTTTCTGTTGATGCAGTAGATGGATATGCTGCAGTTAAAGGATGGAAAGAGCAGACCAAGGTACATGTAATAGACATATGTAAAAACATGGAAGAAATAGGTATAGAGACCTTAATATATACAGATATATTAAAAGACGGTATGCTTCAGGGACCGAACTTCAAATATTATGAAATGTTAAAAGATAAAACTAATCTTAATATTATAGCTTCAGGAGGTATATCATCAGTAGAAGATTTAAAGAAACTAAAAGAATTAAACATATATGGTGCAATAATAGGAAAAGCTTTATACAATGGAAATATTGATTTAGAGGAGGCGTACAAATGCTTGCAAAAAGAATAATACCCTGTTTGGATGTAAGAAGAGGAAGAGTTGTAAAAGGGAAAAAGTTTAGAGATATAGTAGATGTTGACCAACCTGAAACTTTAGGAAAGTTTTATAGTGATAATGGTGCAGATGAGCTGGTATTTTACGATATTACAGCATCAAATGAAGGTAGAAAAACCTCCTTAGAATTTGTAAAAAAGGTTGCTGATGAAATAAACATACCTTTTTCTGTAGGAGGAGGAGTTTCAACTTTAGAAGATTTCAATGATATATTGAGAAAGGGTGCAGATAAAGTATCTGTAAATTCATCTGCAGTTAAAAACCCTCTTCTTATAAAAGAAGCTTCAGAAAAATACGGAGCTCAATGTGTAGTACTTTCAATAGATGCAAAAAAAGATAAAGATGGTACGTGGAAGGTTATAATAAATGGCGGAAGAAGAAATACTGGATTGGATGCTGTAGAGTGGGCAGTAAAAGGAGTAGAACTTGGAGCAGGTGAACTTGTAATCAACAGCATAGATGCAGACGGAATGAAAGAAGGGTACGATATAGAACTACTATCACAGATTACAAAAGCTGTAAGAGTTCCTGTGATAGCCTCGGGGGGCGCTGGAAATATGGAACATTTTTATGAAGTTGCAGAAAAAGCTAATGTAGATGGAATTCTTGCTGCTTCAGTTTTTCACTATGGAGAAATAAATATCAATGAATTAAAGAAGTACTTGAAAAACAAAGGAATTGAAGTCAGAATATAAAGGAGAACATATGGAATTTAAAGAATTAATCAGCAAAATAAAATTTGATAAAAAAGGATTAGTACCTGCAATAGCTCAAGATATAAATACAAAAAAAGTTTTAATGCTTGCTTATATGAATAAAGAATCTATTGCAAAAACTTTAGAAGAAAAAAAGGCATGCTACTTTAGCAGAAGCAGAAATGAACTTTGGTTAAAGGGAGAAACTTCAGGAAATTATCAAATCTTAAAAAATATGACCTATGATTGTGATGGGGATACTATATTACTGGAAGTTGAACAGAAAGGTGTTGCCTGCCATACAGGACAGTACTCATGCTTTCATAATAATATTTTTACCAGTTCAAATAGTAGTAATGAAGATGACATAATAGAAAAATTGTATGAAATTATAATGGATAGAAAGAATAACCCAAAAAAAGAATCTTATACTACTTATCTTTTTGAAGAAGGTATAGATAAAATCTTGAAAAAAGTAGCTGAAGAAAGTGGAGAAGTTATTATAGCTTCAAAAAACAAAGATAAAGATGAATTAATATATGAAATAAGTGATTTAGTTTATCACATGATTGTATTGATGGTAGAAAAAAATCTAAATCTAAATGATATAAAAAAAGAGCTGAAAAACAGACATAAATAATATAATATTGACAAAGTATAACTACAATAATATACTATAATAAATATTTATAAAAACAATGAAGAGACAAGTAGAATAAAAACTGTACTAAAGAGAGGGAAGGTATAAGCTGAAAACTTTCCTAGTATAAGATTATTTGAAAACTAACTTGGAGTTCAGCGAAAGCTGCGTTAAATGCGTTAAATTACTAGAGTACAAACTAGGGTGGAACCACGTCAATGACGTCCCTTATATTATTAAGGGACTTTTTTAATTGAATAAAACAAAATATAGGAGGAAAAAATGATTGAAATTACATTACCTGATGGAAGTAAAAGAGAATACGAAAAAGGCATAAAAGTTATAGATATAGCAAAAGATATTAGTGAAGGATTAGCAAGAGTAGTAGTAGGGGCAGTTGTTAATGGAAAAGCTAGAGATTTGACTTATGAAATAAATAAAGATAGTGAAGTAGAGCTTGTAAAGTTCGACAGCGAAATAGGAGAAGACATATTTAGACACACAAGTTCTCACATATTAGCACAAGCAGTACAAAGGCTATTTCCAGACACAAAACTGGCAATAGGACCGGCAATAGATAATGGTTACTACTATGATCTTGATTCCGAGCATAAATTTACAGAAGAAGACCTTGAAAAAATTGAAAAAGAAATGAAAAAGATTGTAAAAGAAGACTTAGAAGTTGAAAGATTTACACTCGAGAAAGAAGAAGCGATTAAATATATGGAAGATAGAGGAGAAGACTACAAGGTAGAACTAATAAGAGATTTACCTGAAGGAGAGACAATTTCTTTTTATAAACAGGGAGAATTTGTAGACTTATGTGCAGGTCCCCATCTACCAAGCACTAAGAAGGTAAAAGCCCTTAAGCTTCTTAGTTTAGCAGGAGCATATTGGAGAGGCGATGAAAATAATAAGATGCTTCAGAGAATTTATGGTACATCTTTTGAAAAAAATAAGCAACTTAAAGATTATTTAAAAAGACTTGAAGAAGCTAAAAAAAGAGATCATAGAAAACTTGGAAAAGAACTAAATCTTTTTACAATGCATGAAGAAGGTCCCGGATTTCCATTTTTCCATCCAAAAGGAATGATTATTCGAAATTTATTGGAAGATTTATGGAGAAAAGAACATTATAAAAGAGGATATGGAGAAGTTAAAACTCCTGTTATTTTAAACGAAGACTTATGGCATAGATCAGGACATTGGGATCACTATAAAGAAAATATGTATTTTACAAAGATTGATGGCGAAGATTATGCTATAAAACCTATGAATTGTCCAGGAGCTATGCTTATTTATAAAAGCAATATGTACTCTTATAGGGATTTCCCTTTCAGATGGGGAGAATTAGGTATGGTGCATAGACATGAAATGTCTGGAGCTTTACACGGTTTGATGAGAGTTAGAAACTTTACTCAAGACGACGCACATTTATTTATGTTGGAAGAACAGGTTAAGGAAGAAATAAAAGGTGTTATAGACTTTACTGATTTTATATATAATATGTTTGGATTTAAATATAGAGTAGAATTATCTACTAAGCCTGAAGATGCTATGGGAACTCAAGAAGAATGGGATTTAGCAATTTCATCATTAAGAGATGCTTTAGAAGAAAAAAATATAGAATATAGAATAAACGAAGGTGATGGAGCTTTTTACGGTCCTAAAATTGACTTCCATCTGGAAGATGCAATTGGAAGAACATGGCAGTGCGGTACATGTCAGCTTGATTTTCAAATGCCTCAAAGATTCGACTTAACTTATATAGGAAAAGACGGAGAAAAGCACAGACCTGTAATGGTTCATAGAACTATCTTTGGTAGTATGGAAAGATTTATCGGGATACTAATAGAGCATTATGCTGGAGCATTTCCAACTTGGTTAGCTCCTGTACAGGCAAGGATACTGCCTATATCAGATAAATTTAACGATTATGGAGAAAAGATTAAAAAGAAATTTGAAGAAATGGATATTAGGGTGGAACTTGATACAAGAAGCGAAAAAGTAGGATACAAGATTAGAGAAGCACAAGTAGAAAAGATTCCTTATATGATCGTAGTAGGAGAAAATGAAGTTGAAAATGAAACTATCGCTGTTAGAGATAGATCGGAAGGAGACCTAGGGGAAAAAGATGTTGATGATTTTATAAATATAGTTAAAAATAAAATTGAAACTAAAGAAAATGACTCACCTAACGTATAAAACTAAGAAGCAGAATTAAGTTAATTTAATTCTGCCTCTTTTTTAATCTTATTCTAATAATTACCTAAGAATAAACTAATATTGATATTTTATAATTTAGTTAAATCAAAGGAGGTAGTGAAATGAAAGTAACTTTAGAAATGATTGATGAATTAAGAAGTAGAGTCAACGTAACATATGAAGAAGCAAAAGAAGCATTAGAAAATAATGAAGGTGATATTGTTAAATCAATAATAGCCTTAGAAAGAAAAAGAAAAGAAGGTTCAAACAACAAAGCTAAGAAAAAAGAAGATTTTAGCAAACAAGCAAATAAAACTGTAAATAGTTTTCTAAGTGTAAGAATGATTTTAAAAAACGAAAAAACAACATTAGTAAATGTACCGTTACTAATAGCAGTAATATCACTGATTGTTGCACCATGGCTAATAATTCCAGGTGTTGTAATAGCTTTAATACTTGGCTATAAACTACGAATATCTTCAAGAAACAAAACAAGCGATAAAATAAAAAAAGGATTGGAAAAGGCAACAAAAACCGTAAAAAAATCAACTGATAAAATATTTGAAGATACAGAAGAAATGGATGAAACTGATGACGACTCGGACGAAGACGAAATTATTATAGAATAAAATTTTGAGCAGAAATGCTCAAAATTTTTTTATAAATATAAAATACATGATATAATAAATAAAAATTTATTTCTTTTAGGAGATTTTATGAAATCAAAAAAAATACTAATAATAGAAGATGAAAAGAAAATAGCAAGATTTTTAGAATTAGAACTAAAATACGAAGGATACGAAGTTGATATTGCTTACGACGGAAGAGATGGACTTGAGAAAGCTTTAAACAAAAATGTAGACTTAATTGTATTAGATCTTATGCTTCCTAAATTAAGTGGTATAGAAGTATGCAGAAGATTAAGAAATCATTCTCAAACCCCAATAATAATGCTGACAGCAAAGGATGATGTAACTGATAAAGTTTTAGGCCTCGATATCGGTGCAGATGATTATATGACAAAACCTTTTGCTATAGAAGAACTTCTTGCAAGAATAAGAGTAAATTTAAAAAAGACTCAAAATAATAATTCGAATAATAACGAAGAAATTATTGAGTATAAAGGGCTTAAACTTTATAAAGATAACTATAAGGTAGAATATAATGGAGAAGAAGTTGAATTAACTAAGAAAGAATTTCAACTGCTGGAATATTTAATGATAAATAAAAATATAGTACTATCAAGGGATAAAATACTTGAAAATGTATGGGGATATGATTACTTTGGTGAAACAAACCTTATAGATGTTTACGTTAGATATTTAAGAAGTAAAATAGACCAGAAGTATAATATAGATATAATCAAAACTGTCAGAGGAGTAGGGTATATAATCAGAGAATGACCTTAATGAGTGATATTATGAAAAAAACTTTTATTAAAAAAATTTTAAAAAACTTTAGCAAAATTGTGAAATCTCCTATAAGATTTTTAAAAAAAGTACTACTTAATTTAAGAAAAAAAATTAGACTATCAATTACCTTTAAAATTACTTCGACATATCTAGGAATATATTTGCTGTCATTATTACTGGTAATAATACTCACACTAGCAGGATACCTTGGATATAAGATATTTGAGTTAGATAACACAGGAGATTCGTATGCTCCTTATATTATAGAAAAAACAGTATATAATAAAGAATCTTTAGATGCTTTTATAATTGATGAAAGAATAGAAGGCATTTTACTTTATAATGATAACTTTAATTTAATTACTAGAACAGGGAACGAGTACAAGGACTATAATAACAATATTTTCAGTAAAATTGATATTATAAAGAATAATAGAATATATAAATACACTGATAGTTATATTTTTAATGAAAAAACATACTATTTAACCATAAATTTTAATATTCAAAAAATCATTGCGGAATTAAGGATTATAGGTTTTTTTATTTTAGGAGCGGGATTAATAGGTGCTTTAATTTTAGCGGCCATAGGACCTATTGTAAGCAAAAAAATGGTTAAACCGATAAAAGATATGACTGAAGTGGCTAAGACAATTACAGCTAACAATATAAACACTAGATTGAATGTTAAAGCATCCCAATATGAATTAAAAGAACTTGCTGAAACCTTTAATAAAATGATGGATAGAATTGAAGAGGATTACATAAGGCAGCAGCATTTTGTATCAGATGTATCCCATGAACTGAGAACCCCGATTGCTGTTTTAAAAGGTTATACTGATATGCTTGATAGATGGGGTAAAAAAGATGAAGAAGTTCTTGAAGAATCAATTTTGGCAATTAAAAATGAAACTACTAATATGCAGGATTTAATTGAAAAATTACTTTTTATTGCAAGAAATGATAAACATACATTAAAATTAAACAAAGAAGAATTCTATATAAAGGACTTAGTTTTAGAAGTAGCTAAAGAAACTAAAATGATAAATAAAAAACATTTAATTAAATGTGATTGTAAAGAGAATTCATTGATATTTGCTGATAAAAATAGAATTAAACAGGCAATAAGAATATTTATTGAAAATGCAGTTAAGTTTACACCAGAAGGTGGAAGCATTTATATAAGATGCATGAAGGACAATGAATATAGTATAATAGAAATAGAAGATACAGGTCTTGGAATTAAAAAGAGAAATTTAAAAAAAATATTTGATAGATTTTACAGAGAAGAATTTTCAAGGGAAAAGGAGCAGGGAGGACATGGACTTGGATTAAGTATTGCAAAAATTATTGTATTAGGTCATAGAGGAAAAATAAAGGTTAAGAGTACTTATGAAAAAGGATCAATTTTTTCTATTTATATACCACACATAACTTAAAATAAATTAAGGAGGAATTATATGAATTACAAAGCAGATGTTGGAGTTTTCGGAGGTTCAGGATTCTATGAATTTTTAGATAACATTAAAGAAATTGAGATAGAAACACCTTACGGCAAACCAAGCGATAAGATATCAATTGGAGAATACAAAAACAAAAAAATAGCTTTCTTACCTCGACATGGAAAAGAACATACTATACCACCACATAAAATTCCTTATAAGGCAAATATATTTGCTATGAAAATGTTAAAGGTAAAATGTATAATTTCCCCATGTTCCTGTGGGAGTTTAAACCCAAATTACAAACCTGGAGATTTTGTTGTGACGGATCAGTTTATAGATAGAACAAAGGGGAGAGAAGATACTTTTTTTGATGGTCCAATTGTAGAACATGTTAGCTCAGCAGAGCCCTACGATAAAAAACTTAGAAAAATTGCTTTAGAGGCAATAAAAGAAAACAGCATAAGAGTCCACGATAAGGGTACTGTAGTCGTTATAAATGGGCCTAGATTTTCTACAAAAGCTGAAAGCAAGTGGTTTAGAAATATGGGTGGAGATATAATTAATATGACCCAGTATCCAGAGAGTTACTTAGCTTTGGAACAAAGTATTCCTTTTGTTAATATAGCTCTAATAACAGACTATGATTCAGGATTAGAGGGCAGGGATGATATAAAGCCTGTAACTATGGATGAAGTTATCAAAGTATTTAATCAAAATGTTGAAAATGTAAAAAAGGTTATATTTAAAGTAATTGAAAAACTATAAGGAAATGGTAATATGAAATCAATAGAAAATAAAATAAAAAAAATAATTTCTAAAAATTTTGAGATTTCAGAAAAATCATTAAATATATTATATATTGAACACAGCATTCTAGATAGAAACCACGTATATATATTTAATATTAAAAATAAAAATTATATTATAAAAATATCTTTTAGTTTGGAAAACTGGACGAATGAAACAAAGGTTTTAGATATACTAAAAAAATATAGTTTTGTTCCCCAGGTTATTTTTAAAGAAAAAGAATCAGAATTTAATTACGTTATAATGGAAAGCATTGATGGTACAGCTGCGATTAAAAAAATAAAAAACTTTGATAAAAAAACTAAAGATATATTTATTTATAATTTAGGATTAAATTTAGCAAAAATCCATAGTTTTAAAGAGTTTAATTTTTACGGTTCTTGGGAAGAATATGGAGAAAAAAATTTAATAAAACACAGAAAAAATAAAGACATAAATATGATAAATAGAATAGAGAAAAATTCCCTAAGGCATAACAAAATAATAAAAGAAGGCTTAAATATACTTGAATCTGAAAGAAACAAGTTATTAAATTTTAAGCCAAAGTTAACTCATAAAGATTTTTCTTTAAGAAATATTCTAGCGGATAAGACAGGTAAAATAACAGGAGTCCTTGATTATGAACATAGTGAGCCTGAAGATCCATCTTTAGATATATGCAGTATTTTTCATTCAGATTTATTAGATGAAAAGCATAATTTTCAAATTTTCAAAGAGGGATATGAAGAAATTCTTGAGTTTCCTTATAACTTTTTAAATAATAAAAAATATTATCTGGCAAATACCGGGATATATCTATGTGGAAGATTTTCATCTGAAAACACAGATATACATTCCCGGGGTTTAACATTAATAAAAAAATCTATTAACTTATAAATGAATTTCCTTTATTTTTCCTTCAGTCCATTTTTTAGCATTCAGTATTCCTTCGATATCCCTTATTTCATAGGACCTATGTTGATTCATTACTTCTTCTATAAGAGTACTAATATCTAAAAAACTAATTTCATTTTTTAGAAATTTATCTACGGCTATTTCGTTAGCTACATTAAGCACTGAAGGCATAGACCCGCCTATTTTTATAGCATCGTAAGCTAATTCTAAACATCGAAAAATCTTTGTGTTTGGTTTTATAAAATTTAGTTGATTGATTTCAAAAAAATCTAAAGATTTCAAATTATTTTTCATTCTATTTGGGTAGAATAAAGCATATTGAATCGGAAGCCTCATATCAGGAAGACCCATCTGTGCTATTATAGATTTATCAACAAATTCAACAGCTGAGTGGATTATACTCTCAGGATGAACAACAACTTCTATATTTTCATAATCTACATTAAACAGCCAGTAGGCTTCAATCATCTCTAAACCTTTGTTCATTAAGGTAGCAGAATCTATAGTGATTTTTTTACCCATACTCCAATTTGGATGATTTAAGGCGTCTTCAACTTCAGCCTCTTTTAGAAAATCTTTATCCTTATATAAGAAAGGACCTCCCGATGCTGTTAATATAATTTTATTAATAGTTTTATAATCATTTCCCTGTAAACACTGAAAAATTGCACTATGTTCGCTATCTACCGGCAGAATGTCAATATTGTTATCCTTTGCCAGCTTAGTTATTAAACTACCACCTGCAACTAGAGTTTCTTTATTTGCTAAAGCAATTCTTTTATTTGATTCAATTGCACTTACCGTTGGAACTAAGCCTACTATGCCGGAAACCGCCGTTAAAACAGTATCTGTATATTCATTAGAAGCAACTTCAGTTAATCCTTCTAATCCTGAAAGTATTTTAGTGTCGGAACTAATTCTATTTTTTAAAATTTTACTCTTTTCTTTATCCATGACAGCACATAGTTTTGGTTTGAATTTTTTAATTTGTTTTTCAAGTAAATCTATATTTTGGTTACCAGATATAGCTGTGATATTAATTTTATCATCAAACATTTCAGCAATATCTAAGGCTTGTGTACCAATAGAACCAGTAGAACCAAGTATTGATAAATTTATCATTATAACCTCCTGAGTTGAAATACATCTAATATCAGTATATAATATTGATTTGTTATTACAAGTACTTTATTATATAATATTTATTGAACAAATCGAGAGGAGAAATACATTGAAAAATAAAGTTGGAATTATGGGTGGTACATTTGACCCAATTCATTATGGTCATCTAGTTATTGCAAATGAAGTTTTATTTAAATTTAATTTAAAAAAAATAATCTTCGTTCCTACTGGAAAACCACCTCACAAAAGATCAGCTGCACTAGCTGATTCCTATCATAGATATATGATGTCACAATTTGCGACTATGACTAATCCAGACTTTGATGTTTCAAATATAGAAGTAGAAAAAGATGGGATATCATACACGGTTGATACTATAGAAGAATTAAAAAAGAAATACGAAAAAACTAGATTTTATTTTATAACAGGGACAGATGCAGTATTAGATTTACCTAATTGGAAATCTCCAGAAAAAATACTTAAATTATGCACTTTCATTTCAGTTAATAGACCGGGATATGTAGATGATGAATTAGAAAACAAGTTAAATAACTTAATGGAAGATTATAATGGAGAAATATTAAGTATTAAAGCACCTCAATTAAAAATATCATCTACGGACATAAGAGACAGAATATCTGAAAACAGACCTATAAAATACCTTCTACCAGAAAATGTTGAACAGTATATTTTAAAAAAGGGATTGTATAAGTAAAAAATGAATCTTAAAGATAATGAACTTTTAAAGTCAATAGGAATATTTAGATATGAACATTCTTTACGGGTTTTAACAACTGCAAAAAAAATAGGTCTTTTTTATAATATAGATCAAAAAAAGATAGAAATATCAGCCTTATACCACGACTGTGGAAAGATAGGCAATTTAGACAAAATATTAAGACTTATTAATGATTATAAAATAAAATTGACGGAAGAAGATAAAAAATCACCTGCAGTATTACATTCAATTCTTGGCAGATATATAGCAAAAATCAAATACAATATAAAAGATAAAGAAATCCTAGATGCTATAAGGTATCATACTACAGGTAGAACTAATATGAGCAATTTAGAGAAAATTATTTTTATATCTGATTATATTGAACCGGGAAGAGAATTTAAAGGAGTAGAAAAGGTTAGATATTTAGCAGAGAAAAATATTGATGAAAGTGTTATAATAGCTATGAAAAACACAATAGCTTTTTTGGAAAAAAACAATAAGCATGTGCATAAGGATACATTGGATGGGTTAAATTATTTATTAAAAAAGGAGTGATAAATTGAAGGAAAAAGTATTGGATACGATTAAAATTATATTAGAAGCATCAAATGATAAAAAAGCTTATAATTTTAAGCTTATAGATATTTCTAAAATATCAAGTATTACTGACTATTTTTTAATTTGCAGTGTAAATAATACAAAACAGGCTGAAGCTGTAGCAGATAATATTGTAGAAAAAATGGCAGATAACGAAATTAAAATCAATCATAAAGAAGGCTATAGGTCTGGAAAATGGATTTTGCTGGACTACAACGATATAGTAGTTCATATTTTTGTTAGAGATGAAAGAGAAAAGTATAACCTCGAAAATATTTGGTTGGATGGAAAAGATATAGATGTAGAAGATTTTGGAATAGAAAATTGGTCTTAAATAAGAAGGTTAATACCTTCTTATTTTTTTATTTTTTCTAATTTTATACAATCTGTATTTGTTGATAAATCTAAGTATTATAATAAAAATTAAAATAGCAAGAATGAAAAAAATAATTACTTTCAAGGCAAACCATGTTAAATTCATTTCCTCAACTACAACTTGGGCTACTTTAAAAGTTGATACAATTGGTACACTACCTAGAAGCTCGTCGTTAATGAAAAATTTCACATCACCTAAATGTTCACCTTTTGAAATAGGAAGAGTGTAATCATTAATTTCTATTACCTTTTTTATACTGCTTATTTCACTACTTTTAATTACCCTTGAAAACCCATCTTCAGATATTAAACTTAAATATTTACTATCTCCACTGCTGATTTCTATATTTTGTATAAATTCCTTATCATCTATAAGTTCAATTTTCTCATGTAGATTAAAGCCGTAGTTTAATAAGTTATGAGTGTCTGTATAAACATCAAGTGTATTTCCCTTTATTACCACAGAAATTAAAGAAAATCCGTTTTTTTCGGCACTTCCTATCAAACAACTACCAGCTTTTGGAGTATAACCAGTTTTCATACCGTTGGCACCCTCATATTTCATATCAACATAACGATTATTTATAATAATTTGATTTCCATAACCTGTGCCAACTAATAGTTTATTTGTATTTATTATATATCTTTTTTCAGATTTTATGTTAGTTTCATTTATTGTGTACTTAGTTTTATTTACAATGTCGGAAATTATATCGTTGTTATAAGCTGCTAATGCTATTCGAGAAAGGTCATAAGCAGTTGTATAGTGATTATCATCATGAAGACCGTGGGGATTCACAAAATTGGAATTAACTGCACCTAGCTTTTCTGCTTTAATATTCATTAATTCTATAAATTGCCCATCATAGGACGAATAGTTTTTAGCTATAACCTCAGCTACATCATTCCCTGAAGCTATTAACAAGCCATTCAACATATCTTCTAAGGTCAATTTTTCTCCAGGTTCTAATGCTATATGACTTCCATCAATTTCAAAAGGAGTTTCATCATCAACAATTAAAATATCGTCTAAAGAGCCTAAATCGAGAACGGTTAAGGCAGTTAGAAGTTTTGTTAAACTTGCTGGATATATCTTTTTATTCATATTATTATCGTATAATACCCGTCCTGATTCTCCATCAATAAGAATATCTGAACTGCAATTAAGATTTAAATCATTACCATATACATTTATATTTGAAATTATAGTTATAAATAGTATAATAAATAATAAGCATTTTTTCATTGTTAGCCTCCATTTTTTTGTGCAAACCAATTATACCAACAAAACTTTACATTTGTAAATATAAAAAAGAGGTAATTATGAGTTTAATTGAGAAAAAACAACTTAAGATCCTAATATTTTTTCTTGTAATAATATTAGGTATATTATTCTACAGGTACTCAAGTAATAATTATAAAGTTTTAAATAACAAATTAGTAGATGAAGAACTAGTAGATGCAGAGGAAACCAGTTCTAAAACTATATGGGTGGATATTGATGGAGCAGTTAAAAATCCTGGGGTTTATGAAATTAAAACAGGATCAAGATTATTTGAATTATTGGAAATAGCCGGTGGATTAAGGGAAGATGCATATACCAAAGATTTAAATAGGTCAATAATGTTAAATGAGGAAGACAAAATTTATATAGAAAGCATAGATAATATAAATTTAAAAAAAGAGATAATGAAGATAAATATAAACACGGCATCAAAAGAAGAACTTATGAAACTTACCGGTATAGGAGAAGCTATATCGGAGAATATCCTACAATACCGAGAAACAAATACATTTAACAAAATTAAAGATATTATGAATGTAGACGGTATAGGAGATTCAAAATTTAATTAAATTAAAGAAAATATAAAAGTAAGGTAGGTGCATTTAATGAGTAAAGAATCAATAAAATTAACCCAACTAACTAAAAGTGCAGGATGAGCAGCAAAAATAGGTCCAGAGACCCTTGCCCAAGTTTTGGGTAAATTACCAAAATTTAATGATGAAAAACTAATAGTAGGCTTAAATAAAGCTGATGATGCGGCAGTATATAAATTAAACGAAGAGCAATACATTATTCAAACAATGGATTTTTTTACACCGATAGTGGATGATGCATATGATTTTGGTCAAATTGCAGCAGCAAATGCTTTAAGCGATGTTTATGCTATGGGAGGAGAGCCGTTATTAGCTTTAAATATTGTATGTTTTCCTAAAAAACTAGATATAAAATATTTAGAGGACATCCTCAGAGGCGGAGCAGATAAAGTTAAAGAGTCTAACTGTCTTTTAGCAGGAGGCCACTCAGTAGAAGATGATGAACCTAAATATGGTCTTAGTGTTTGTGGAATTGTAAGTCCTGAAAATTTAATGACTAACAGTGGAGCAAAACCTGGAGATATCTTAGTTTTGACAAAACCTTTAGGCACAGGAATTATTAATACTGCAATAAAAAACGGAAAAGCTGATAGTTTAATTGAAAAAAAAGCTGTTGAAGTTATGAAGATGCTAAATAAAGATGCTAAAGATATGGCGATTAAATTTTCGGCAAATGCATGTACCGATATAACTGGTTTTGGATTAGTGGGGCACACCGTAGAAATGGCTGAGAATAGTGGTGTAACTATAGATATAGAAATAGATAAAATACCAATAATCGATAAAACTATTGAATATGCAGAACAGGGGCTTATTCCAGGTGGAGCATTTAAAAATAGAAAGTTTTTTGCTAACAAAATATATACCACTAAATTTTTAGAAGAATTAAAATCAGATGTTTTATTTGACCCACAAACCTCTGGAGGTTTGTTAATTTCAATACCTGAAAAATATAAAGAAGAAGTAATTAAATACCCCAGTAATTATAAAATTATAGGAAAAGTAGTAGAAAAACAAGACAAGCCAATAAAATTAATATGAGGATAATATGAAAGATTTATATAAAAATATACCTAAAATAGACAATATAATAGAAAACAATCAAATAAAAAATAGAATAGAACAGTATGGAAGAAATTTTGTGCTTAATATAATTAGAGAACATCTTGATAGTATAAGAGAAAATATAAAAAATAATATCATTTCAAGAATTGATGAAGATGAAATAATAAATACAATAACCTATAAAATTGACAGTGAAAACAAAAATAAATTTAAAAAAGTTGTTAATGGGACTGGAGTTGTAATCCATACTAATTTAGGGAGAAGTATTTTTTCTGAAGAAATATCACAAGAGATATGTGAAAATTTATCATCTTATACTAATTTAGAATACAGCTTAAACAAAGGTGAAAGAGGGCATAGGTACGAACATATAAATGATATTATACAAAAAGTCACCGGTGCAGAAGATTCTGTGGTTGTAAATAATAATGCTGCCGCAGTTTTAATAACTTTAAAAACTATAGCTGAAGGAAAAGAAGTAATAGTATCAAGAGGAGAATTGGTAGAAATTGGAGGCTCTTTTAGAATACCCGACGTTATTAAACAAAGTGGTTGTATACTAAAAGAAGTAGGAACTACTAATAAGACCCACCTAGAAGATTATGAAAATGCTATTACAGAAAATACAGGAGCTATAATAAAAATTCATACAAGCAACTATAAAATTGTAGGATTTTCACAAAGTGTAGAAACAGAAGACCTAAAAAAAGTTTCATCAAAATATAATATTCCTCTTATAGAAGATTTAGGCAGCGGAATGCTTTTAGACTTAAGCAGCTACGGATTGAGTAAGGAGCCAACAGTACAGGAAACTTTAAAAAATGGAATAGACATAGTTACTTTTAGTGGAGATAAGCTTCTTGGAGGACCTCAATGTGGTGTAATAGTAGGTTCAAAAAAATATATAAGAAAAATTAAAATAAATCAACTTCTTAGAGCATTAAGAGTTGATAAATTTACTATTATGGCTTTAGAACAAACTTTTAAAGCTTATTTAAATATTGACACTATAAACAATAAAATCCCTACAGTAAGAATGATAACTGAAAGCTCAGATAAAGTGAAAATTAGAGCAGAAAAGTTATTTGCAGAATTAAAAAATATACATTCAAATAAATTAGAAGTAAATATAAAACAATGTTATTCAAAAGTTGGAGGAGGTGCTTATCCTCTAGATAAATTAAAAAGTTGGGGTCTGGAAATTGTAGTAGATGGATTATCTGAAGGAGAAATAGAAGAATTTTTAAGAAACAATGATGTTCCTATTATAATTAGGATAGAAGAAGGAAAGGCTTTTATAGACTGTAAAACTATTATTGAAAAAGACTATAGTATAATAACTAATTCAATCAAAAGAATGTTAGGAGTGACAAATGAATAACTTAACTATAGGAACAGCAGGTCATATTGATCACGGAAAAACTTCATTAATTAAAGCAATTACAGGAAAAGACACAGACAGTTTAAAAGATGAAAAAAAAAGAGGTATAACAATAAATATTGGCTTTGCACATTTAGATTATGAAGATTTTACTGTAGGATTTGTAGATGTTCCCGGACATGAAAAATTTATAAAAAATATGGTTGCAGGAGTATCAGGAATAGATGCAGTAATGCTTATAATATCAGCAGATGAAGGTATAATGCCTCAAAGCATAGAACATTTTAACATTTTGGAATTGATGGGAGTAAAAAAAGGATTTATAGTTATTTCAAAAATTGATTTAGTTGAAAATGAACTTATATCAGTAGTTGAAGAAGAAATCAAAGAATTAACCAAAGGAACTTTTTTAGAAAACTCTAAAATAATAAAAGCTTCTTCCCTTACTAGCCAAGGTATTGATGAAATAAAAAATCATATAAAAGAAATATCTAGTGAAGAAACCAGAAGAATAGATATTGAAAATCCGAGAATGGCTATAGATAGGGTTTTTAGTCTAAAAGGTATAGGAACTGTTGTAACAGGAACATTATCTAATGGGATTTTAAAGAAAGAAGATAATATATATATATATCCTAAAAAGTTAAAATCAACTATTAGAAATCTACAGGTATTTGGAAGAGATGTAGATAGAGTATTAGGAGGTCAAAGATCGGCAATAAATCTAAGAGATATAGACAAGAAAAACATACAAAGAGGAGATGACTTAGCTTTACCTGATACATTAGATTCTACTAATACCCTTGATTGTGAAGTTAAAATTTTAAAAAACACGAAAAGGGAGATACTTAATAACTCAAGAGTTCATTTGCATATAGGAACTAAGGAAGTAATATCAAGAATAAACTATAAAGCAAATAATTTGGTAAAAAACGAAAAAAATTATATAAGATTAACTACCGAAGAAAAAATAACAGCTAAAAGAGGCGACAGATACATTATAAGATTTTACTCACCTCTTGAAACAATAGGAGGAGGTGTAGTACTAGATCCTTTTCCTAATAAAAAAATGTCAAACAACTTCGATAGTATTCAATTTAAAGAAGGTGAAAATTTAAAATCCTACATCCATTATATTTTAAAAGAAAAAAATAGTTTCATGACTATAGAAAATTTTATAACAAGAACAGTATATAATCAGGACTATTTAATTAAAATATTTAAAGTAATGGAAAGTGAGGGAATAATATCGAATTATAAATACGGTGATAATCTTTATATAATAGATAATGAGGTTAAGAAAAGTTATGAAAAAAGACTTATAAAATATTTAAAAACAAATGAAGATAATAATAGTATTTCTATAGGTATATCTAAGGAAGAAATAAGAAGCAATTTATTTGATTATATCAATAAAAATATTTACAATATTTTTATCAAAGAAATGATAGACAAAAATATTATAAAAGATGAAAATAACCTTATTACAACTCACGAATTTAAACCGATTCTTAATGAAAGACAGAATCAACTAAAGGATAAATTTATAAATGAATTCGATGAAGAAAACAAATCATTAGTTAATATTCAGAAATTTAAAGATAATGAGGAAGTAAAGAATATTATTGACTATATGATAGCAAAAGGAGAACTTATTGAAATTACAAGAGATGAGGTAATACTAAAGAAAAAATTAGAAGAAATAAAAGACAGGTTAATAAGATATATTAAAGATAATAAAAAAATTACCGTAGTAGAATTTAGAGATATGTTGGGAGGCAATAGAAAACACAGTATCATGATTTTAGAATACTTTGATTCCTGTAATTTGACAAAAAGAATAAATGATTATAGAATACTTTTTTAAGTTTTAGTTATAATTTTGTTAAAAATACTATATAATATTAATATAAATTAATGAGGTGAGAATATGAGTCAAAAAATACTAATAGTAGATGATGAACCTTTATTAGTAAAAGGTTTAAAATATGGACTTGAACAGGATGGCTATTCGACTGAAGTAGCCTATGACGGGAAGAAAGCATTAGAAATTCAAGAAAAAGAAAAATTTGATCTTATTATACTAGATTTAATGCTTCCGGAAATAGATGGATTAGAAGTCTGTCAAAAAATTAGAGAAAAATCAGATGTTCCTATAATAATGCTAACAGCAAAAGGTGAAGATATGAACAAAATCTTAGGATTAGAGTATGGGGCTGATGATTATATGACAAAACCCTTTAATATATTAGAATTAAAAGCAAGAATTAAAGCTATATTAAGAAGATCAACAAATAAAGAATCAAAATTAGGAGATCAAATAATATATGTAGATGACTTTATAATTAACACCCTGGGAAGAAAAGTTACAGTAAATGGAAAAGAAATTAATTTAACTGCAAAAGAATTCGATTTATTAATACTGCTTGCAACTAATCCGGGAAAAGTATTTACAAGAGAAGAACTTCTTGAAATAATTTGGGGATATGAATATTTTGGAGATTTAAGAACTGTAGATGTTCATATAAGAAGACTAAGAGAAAAAATAGAAAAGAATTCAGACAACTACGAGTATATCCTTACTAAGTGGGGAGTTGGATACTATTTTAGGAATAGAAATTAAAAAAAGATTTATTAGCTTTAGGTGGAAATTGCTTTCCACCTATTTAATTCTTATAGTAATACTTTTTTTTATTTTAACGAACATTATTACAGATTATTTGCTTCAGTGGCATATTGAGGATAAACAAGAGCAAGTTATACAGGATTCTGAAATAATAGCTGATGACATCAGCTATTATTTGAGTGTCTATGATTCATCTGTATATAAGACATATTTGAAAAGCATTGCAAATAAATACGGAGAAACGCTAAATTCAAGAATAATAATTTTAGACCAGGATAAAAGAGTTGTTGCAGATTCAAATGATGAATTTAATTTTGAAAGCTTAGATTTAATAGAAATAGAAGAATCTTTAAAAGGAAAAACCGGAACGGGTAATTACTATTTTAATGACATTGGCAATGTAATTTACACGGCCTATCCAGTAGTTTTTGAAGATGAAAGAAATGGAACAGTTTTTATTTTATCTTCAATTAACAGTTTATATGAAAATGTAAACGATTTAATTAATAGGCTAAAAATACTTATTTTGACAGTATCATTTTTGATAATCATAGGATT